>JACDJA010000090.1_pt1 | contig 129378 bp, 127 predicted proteins | sample 7449241 | NCBI WGS metagenome assembly JACDJA01 (sample SAMN14253289, study PRJNA609438) | sludge metagenome | isolation source: initial anaerobic sludge | collected 2018-12-20 | reverse complement strand
GTTCGACGCGTTGAACATCAACGCCATCTAACCCTAAAATGATATCTGCGGGGGACATCGGTATTACCTCCATTAAACCTTGTTCTTTCTAAAACTAAGTTTAATGAATATCGACTGATCCCCCGTCTATGATGAAGAGCCATATCTTTAACATCACTATATAATCCACTACAAAGACAACTAACACCTCTTTTAATTTAGTAAAAACTATATTTATTTTTAAATAATATAGGATTGCTGACAATTAAAACCAGTAACTTTTCATTTTAGTTAAAACCTCTTTATTTATAAGATATCCTGATGCGGATCCTATTACAGAATCTATACCGCAGTTAGGGCATGTTGCTGTTTGGCTAAATGCATTGTCGAGATATTCAGGAATCCCCTCAAGCGAATCCCACCAAATTGTAATTTCTTCTGGTTTAAATGTGCTTATACAATAAAAACAACCACATATGTCGCTTGCCTCTATTTCATCACTGTTAAGAAATGATTTTTCATGCGCGACAATATAATCTGGGGTATTAGCATCTTTTGGCTTTATTTTTCTTTGTGCCAGCTTATCAGCTTTAGCTTTATTTATTAGTTTAAGGTTTACATACCGGGGCTTAAATTCAAAATTTATAGCTTCTGCAAACAAACAATCGTGAAAATTTTTTAATACCAGGCGTTCCATCTTGTAACCATGAATACTACCTATTACCGTATCAAACCCGCAATTTGGGCATAATGCAGTTTGCCCAAGTTGGTTAATTAAGTTGTTTGGCGTACCTATTGGAGCATCTGTCCAGTGTGTTATGTCACTAAATTTAAATATGCTTTGGCATTTAAAGCATGCGCATTTGCTACTAATACTTAATGCTTTACGGTTATATACACTTTCATAAACCATGTTTACACACTGTTGCTGGTGGCAAACATGATTGTTTTCTGTAGATAAGTCTTTATCAATAGCTAGGTTATATTCTCGCCAATCCATAGCTTGCTTCCTTATTGTTTATTTCATACGCGCATATTAAGTCGTATATATCAAACTGTTGGCCTATAGTGGGCCCTAAACTTAAGATTGTAGCGGTCAAGCAATTGGCCGATTACGGCCGTCCTGTTGCGTAGGCCATCGCCCCAGAGCTCATTTGTATTGTCCATCATTAAAGCAATAACTATGGGTACGATGTCGCCCAGGACGTTGGTGGCATCCTTTAGTTGCGATCTATTTGCGCTGCTATTAAATGTGGCGCCACCGTGTATTAACTGGTTGCGCAAGGTGTAGAGACGGTAAAAAATTATGCTAAGCACTGCAGCGGTATCTTTGTTGGCCAGCGCCTTATTGGCGGCATGCTTACAAGCCTTAAAAGACTCCTGCCAGTTTTCAAAACCGTTTATTTTGTTGTAATAATTCCAAAATGGCTGGTAGACGTATTTGTTATCCAGCAGCACCCGAATTGCGTTTGGGTATTTTTGCCAGATTGCGCTGTACAGATTTTGCTGCGTATCAAGATTAACTATTTTTTGAGAAAATTATTGAATTGGCTGGCTTCGGTAGTAGTTATATTGGATAGGTCGTTGGATTAGGCCGAGGCAAAGCTAATCCATAAAAATACGAAGCGACCATCCAGGTCCGTGCACTGCTCGGCGCTGCTGATTTTTTAGTTCGGCGGCCGCTATCATTTGCAATAACGAAATGGTTACCAAAGTGACGGTGTATTTGCCACCATTATAATCTTGGATACTAGATCGGCGGTATTTTTGGCATCGAGTTTTTTCATTAGCCGAGCGCGATGTACCTCGACGGTGCGGTGTGAAATATCCAGCCGTTGTGCGGTTTCCTTGCAGGTCAGGCCATTGACTAGGTAGCCAGCTACCTCCTGCTCCCTTGGGGTTAGCTTGACCGCGCGCGTATCACTATGGCGTATACGGTCAAAACTCCATACCATTTTTTCGAAGGGGTCCGCGGGCGTGAGTGTTATGCCGCGCGCGCGTGCCCAGAAAATCTGCCCGCTGCGGTGCTGCATAAACCTTTCGTCTTCATAAGTAGTAGTGTTTTTCAGCGCGTTACGACAGCGCTCGCCAATGGCATAAAAATCGGCCTTGCAGGGATAAAGCTTAAGTATCAGCTCGCCTTCGAGCTCGCTTATCGGATAGCCAAAAAGCTCGCTAAAGGTATTGTTGCAACGTTGTATCTGCCTGTTTGAGGTAATTATCAACGGTGCTGGCGACATCCTGAAAGCTATGTAATCGAGCTCATTGCCTGTATTAGCTTGTTGCATGGCACTAATTCCCTAGATTTGAAACCCTAGTATTTTACCCTAACTACGCATAAACGTACGTAGTTGCTCGTATAGACATACGTAGTGTCTCAAACGCAATATATAAAAAGGAGGAGAGGATCATGAACAGCAATAAAATTTCCATTGTGGGTAGTGGCCATACCAAATTTGGCAAACTGGATAATCTTAGCCTGGAGGATTTAATCGTCGAGGCCGCCCAGGAGGCGATTGCCGATGCGCAAATTAGTCCGCAGGATATTGACGCAGTTTTTTTGGGACACTTCAACTCTGGCCTGGTGCCCGATGGTTTTGCCTCATCGTTGATTCATCAGGCCGCGCCCGAGCTTAGGTTTAAGCCAGCCACCCGGTGTGAGAATGCCTGTGCTTCAGGTTCGGCGGCGATATTTGCGGCCATGAATGCTATCAACGCGGGCCAGGCGGATATTGCCTTGGTAGTCGGGGCCGAAAAAATGACCTCCAGAACCACCCCCGAGGTTACCGCAGCGCTGGCCGGGGCCGGTTATCAGAATGACCCGCAAGAGGCCAAACTAAGCTTTCCCATGCTGTTTGGCATTGCCGCTGAGCAGTACAGCAAGCGCTACCAAAGCCCAATGGCCGCTATGGCCAGGATTGCCGCCAAAAACCACCACAACGCCATGCGCAATCCATTGGCGCAAATGCACCGCGAGATGGATTTTGAGTTCTGCAACACGGTGTCCGACAAAAACCCCTTGATAGCACCACCCTTAAGGCTATCGGACTGTTCACTTATCACCGACGGTGCGGCGGCAATAGTTTTGGTTAGTGCGCGGCGTGCGCAAGAATTCGCCAAGCAGGTTGACATCAGGGGCAGCGCGCACGTTAGCGATTTATTGCCAATTAAAAACCGTGATTTCATCAGCTTTGAGGGGCCTGAAAAGGCATTTCATATGGCTCTGACAAATGCTGGCGTGGATTTAAGTGATATAGATTTTGCCGAGGTGCACGACTGTTTTACGATTGCCGAGTTATTGGTTTACGAGGCAATGGGGCTTACGCCCAAGGGGCAGGGCCAGCGTGTGCTTGATGATGGCACGGTAATGCGTGGTGGCGCCTTGCCGGTTAATTTATCAGGTGGGCTCAAAGCCAAGGGGCACCCGGTAGGGGCTACTGGGGTATCGATGCACGCTATTTCATTTCGCCAGCTCACCGGGGCAGCTGGCGCAATGCAGTTAGATAACGCCCAGCTGGGCTTGATCTTCAATATGGGCGGTAGTGCGGTCGCCAATTATGCGACGGTTTTAGAAGCCAAGCGGGCGTGACATGAATATCGCCAACTGGCTTTATGCAACGTCTTTGGTGCGCCCAGCTGCCCCGGCTTTATATAACGGCACCACTTTGGTGGCAAACTATGCATCGTTTGCGCATCAGGCTTTTGCGCTGAGCAGGTTGCTGCAAGAAAAATACCAGCTCGGCCAAGGTGACCGGATAGCGTTTTATTTGCCTAACTGTACGCAGTACCTGGTGTTGTTTTATGCGACTTGGTGGCTTGGCGCTACCGCAGTTCCAATAAATCATAAACTACACAAAAAGGAAGCCGCGTGGATTTTGGCAAACGCGCAAACCAGTATAGTTTATACGGATTCAGGATCAGAATTCCTGCAGCAAGATTTGCCAGATGGGTGTATCGAGCTTGGTATTAATAAGGATTGGGTTACTGACCATGCAGCCAAGAACGTAAGAACTCAGCCACCCGCAGCCACTAATAGCGCAGATTTGGCCTGGCTGTTTTATACCTCCGGCACCACCGGCAGGCCTAAGGGCGTTATGTTAACGCACGCTAATCTTGTGGCGATGAGTCTGTGTTATCCACTCGATGTCGATTCTTTGGGCCCGACCGACGCAGCCTTATACGCGGCCCCAATGTCGCATGGCGCCGGTTTATACAATATGATTTTTGTGCGTGTTGGCGGCGCACATGTCGTGCCCGAGTCCAGGGGTTTTGATAGTCAGGAAGTATTTAATCTGGCCACTACGTTTAAGCAATTAAGCATGTTTGCTGCGCCTACCATGGTTAAACGCCTGGTGGCCAAAGCTCAGGAAGTCAAGTTTAAAAATACTGCTCTAAAGACGATTATTTTAGGTGGTGGGCCTATGTACGCCGCCGATTTGGTCGAGGCCATAGAGGTTCTTGGGCCATGCTTTGCCCACATCTACGGTCAGGGCGAAACTCCCATGACGATTACGTCCATACCGCGCGAGCTGCTGGCAGACAGCACAAATCCACTCTGGCGGGAGCGCTTATCTTCGGTAGGCACGGCTCAAAGCTGTATCGAAGTGAGAGTGGTCGATGCCCAATTGCAGCCAGTAGCAGCCAAAATTGCAGGTGAAATATTGGTACGTGGCCCTACGGTCATGCAAGGCTATTGGCAAAATCCTGAGGCAAGCAGTACCACCATAGTCGATGGCTGGCTACGTACCGGTGATATTGGCTATATGGATGAGGACGGCTTTCTTTATCTTACGGATCGCTCCAAGGACGTAATTATTACTGGTGGTACCAACGTCTACCCACGTGAGGTCGAGGAGGTGCTGATACAGCACCCTGATTTATTTGAAGTCGCCGTGGTAGGCGCCCCAAACGCTGAATGGGGCGAGGAGGTAGTGGCGTTTGTAGTAAGCAACAATAATAAGAATATAGATGAAGCCGCTCTGGATAGCTGGTGTAAAAATCATATGGCTTCTTTTAAAAAGCCGAAAAGATATATTCAAATGTCGCAATTGCCTAAAAACAATTACGGCAAAGTACCTAAAACCGAACTTAGGAGGCTACTTAAGCATTAATTATTGGTTTTATTGAATATATATAACTAAATTTTAAAGCGGTAATTATAACCTGAGGAGACTGTTATGAAGCGTCGCGATTTTTTAAAAAGCACCGGCTTGATTGCTGGTATGGGAGTAGCTGGAGGACTTTCTTTTCCTGCCATAGCCAAATCAAAAATCAGGATTAAATTCGAAAGCTATGTTACTGAAACCGCAGGCCCTTCCTGGATTGATAGATGGTTTTTGGATGAGCTGGAAAAACGCTCTGATGGCGCTGTAAAGGTTTCGCGCTATTGGGCCTCATCACTGAATAAGGTAGGTGAGCACTTATCGGCAGTACATGATAAAACTATCGATATGAGCCTGATTTCACCTGGTTATTACCAGGCTGATCTACCTGTTACCAGGGGGCTGGAGTGGTACTTCCGTATGCATAAAGCAGATGCCTTATTGCAGGTATGTCGCGCGGTATATGATGAGTTTGAGCCTCTGCGACAAGAGTGGGAGGTGCGTCATAAGTCCAAGGTCATGTATTGGACCAACTGGAACTACGCGCCTATGATTACGCGTAAACCAGTAAATTCTTATGAAGAATTGAAAGGACAAAAAATACGTGGTTATGGCGTGGCCAACGACGTAATCGAGCGCCTCGGCGGCACAGGGGTACCAATGGCCGCACCAGAAGTTTATACGGCCTTGGAGCGCGGTGTGTTGGATGGTGTCTATGGCTTTGACTTTATTACCGCGGTGGCCTACAAGTTACACGAAATAGCTCCTAACTTCACGGATATGGGCGACGGTCCACACGGTCCTTCGGCGGTAGTGATAAACATTGATGTGTGGAATTCGTTACCGGCTGAGATCAAGGCAATATGCAATGATCTGGCCAATGAGATATATAACGGCAAGTATTCAGAGATTATGACCAAAGTCTTAAAAGATTATGTCATAAAAGCCGAGAACGAAGGAGTCAAATTCAATATCTGGAGCGCCGAGCAAAAAGCAGCCGCCAAGAAATTGGTACAACCTGCAGAAGTGGATCACTGGATTGAGACAGTGGCCAAGCCAAATAATATTGATGGCGTAAAAATGCAGGAGCTAATATCAAAAGCAATTGCCGAGTATGACCCCAAGGGTACACTGCTGCGTCCTGCAGAAATAGCCCTGGAACTTAAATCATAAATATAATGGTCTAACTGGCTGGATAAACCGCACGCGTGTGGTTTATCCAGTTAAGTGCCAATTGAATTCAAGGCATGGTTATGAATCAGCTTGAGACAATCATAAAAAAAATATCAGATATTTTTGGTGTAATAGCCTTGTTGGCGCTGGCTTTTTTAATGATCGGAACCACTCTCGATATTAGCGTGCGTGCAATCCATGGCAGGTCTATCTCGGGGGTATTTGAGCTGGCTGAAATTAGTATGGTGCTTTTAGTATTTCTTGGTTTGGGCTGGACTAAAATTGATGATGCTCATATACGTGTCACCATATTAATAGATAAATTATCCAAAAAACATCAGCTTGTCTTGGAAGCTGTGTCTTGGGGCATGGCTGCGCTGTTATTGTTTCTATTGGCTTGGCCAGCTACCCGCGAAGCGATACATTCATTCCAGATTAAAGAATTCAGATGGGGTTATGTAGAGTTTCCTATCTGGTGGGCAAAAATTGTACTGGCTATAGCCTTATGGTTTGGTTTTTTGCAAATGCTGGTAGCTACTTTAAAAACAACAATATCAATTAGAAATAATAATTAACAAAGTATAAATGGTAATAACCATAGATTGTACAAATCAAATATAGAGCGAGACATGGATGAAGTTACTGTAGCCACCATTGGTGCATTCGTTGTGGTTTTTATCTTGATGGTGATTGGCACGCCGGTGTTTGCGGCACTAGGCTTGGCGGGCGCTACAGGAATTGTATTGCTTGAAGATACAAGCTTTCTCCTGAACCGGCTAAAAACATTTGCTTATTCACAATCAGCGTCGTATCTTTTAACTGTTATACCGCTGTTTATCCTAATGGGGGCCTTTGCGCATCACTCAGGCATAGGGCGTAAATTATTTGATATGGCGCGCAAATGGGTCGGGCACTTACCTGGAGGGCTCGCCATTGCCAGTATTTTGACGTGTGCGGGCTTCGCAGCTACCTCTGGCTCAAGTGTAGCTACGGCCGCTACAGTTGGTTCGGTAGCCTTGCCGGAGATGCACAAGTCAGGCTATGACAAACGCTTATCGACGGGAGCGGTCGCCGCTGGTGGCGTGCTCGGGGTCTTGATTCCACCTAGCGTTTTACTTATTTTTTATGCCGCCTTAACTGAAGTATCTGCTGGAAAGATGCTAATCGCCGGAATTTTGCCAGGCGTATTGTCTACCCTGGTTTTTGTGGTTGGTGTTTTATATATAAGCATGCATACAAACACCAAGGCAGCCTTGTTACCGCGCACCAATTGGCGCGTAAAGCTGATCTCTTTGGGTGATGCCTGGCAGGTATTAGTACTGTTTTTGTTCGTACTGGGCGGAATATATTTAGGCTTGGTCACCCCTACCGAAGCAGGCGCACTGGGCGCTTTTGTCGCTTTTTTGATGTTGCTGTTTTCACGCTCGGCACGTTCCACATTAAAAGCCAAGCTGATGGAGAGTTTCAGGTCATCCATTACCACCACGGTAATGATATTACTGACGATGGTTGGTGCAGGTATTTTCAGTTATTTTCTTAGTTTGGTTGAAATACCCCAATTCTTTTCTGAATACGTAACCAGTATTGATGTGCCGCCATTGGTGGTTATTTTTTTACTGCTGTGCGTTTATTTTCCTTTGGGTATGTTTTTAGATGCATTTTCGATGCTGGTAATAACACTGCCTATTATGTACCCCACCGTAGTATCTCTAGGCTTTGACCCTTTGTGGTTTGGTATTCTGTGCGTCAAGATGTGTGAAATTGGCTTGATTACACCGCCCGTTGGCTTGAACGTTTACGTTATTGCTGGAATTGATAAAGCAACCCCGCTACATGAAGTCTTTAAAGGGGCCTGGTGGTTCGTTATTATGGAAGTAATAACAACGGCATTATTATTTTTCTTTCCAGTTATCGTCACTATTCTACCAGACATGATGATGAATTAAGCCCAACGCTTGACCTCTATTAAATGGTGATTGCAATGAATAGACTAGCAAACAAAACGGCCGTTGTAATAGGTGCAGGCTCAGTTGGCCCCGGCTGGGGCAATGGCAAGGCCATTGCTGCTTTGTATGCGCAGGAAGGGGCTAATGTGGTGTGTGCAGATATAAATCTGGCTGCAGCAGAAGTAACTGCCGAAATCATATGCCAGCAAGGAGGTAATGCTATAGCAGTCAAGGTTGATGCTTCAAACTCCAGAGACATAGATAGCTTGTATGAGCAAGCACTTAAAAAGTATAAAAAAATTGATATTCTTAATAATAATGTTGGTATAGTTGCCACTGGCGGGGTTGTTGATATAGATGAGTCTGAATGGGATAAAGTATTTGCAATTAACTTGAAAAGTTGCTATTTAGCCATGAAGCGATTTATACCTGGCTTTAAAAATAATGGCGGGGGTTCAATAATTAATACTTCCTCAATAGCATCCATCCGCTACACTGGCGTTCCCTACGTCACTTATTCGACCACCAAGGCTGCAATGAATCATATGACCCGCACCACAGCCGCAGAATTTGCTAGGGATAAGATCAGAGTGAATGCTATTTTGCCAGGCTTGATGAAGACGCCCATGGTAGAGAATGCCGTCAATCTTGCTGAAAAATATGGTGATGGTGATATCGAGGCTATGTGGTCTACTAGGAATAGCCAAGTACCTATGGGGCATATGGGTGATGCCTGGGATGTGGCTTATGCTTCTCTATTCTTGGCCTCTGATGAATCTAAATACGTTACAGGTATTGAGCTACTGGTAGATGGTGGAATTACCCTAAAATATTAGATCAAGTGAATTGGCGCGGCCTGGTCTGAGCACGTCAATAACATTAAAAACTCAAGAAATCCTTCAAATTTACTAGGATAAACCCTAGTAGTTGCTTATTTTGTTCATATTTGTGTTGACATCTCCAGTCAAATGAATGACTATTCATTCAGGACTGATTGTACGTCTACAAAAGTCGTGTCAAAGATATGGTCTGGATGTACTTGGCGGTTATGTCCTAGAGGAAACCAAATAGAACAGTTGAAATATTCGGTAGGGGCGTTGCCTTACTAGGAGGAAGACAAAAGTGATTGCTGTTCAGATGCTAAATGGCCTGGTATACGGCTCATTGCTAATGATAATGGCGTCAGGGCTAGTGTTGATATATGGCCTGCGCAGGGTGGTGAACTTTGCCCATGGTTCGCTATTTATGTTGGGCGCATACGTAGCATACAGTGTTGCGCTTTACACAAACTATTGGCTGGGCCTGATTGCAGCAATCTCAGTGTTGGCCTTTTTGGGCGTGTTGCTGGATAAATATGGGTTTTCACTTTTGCAGGATAGGGACCCACTCACAGTTTTGCTAGTTACTTTCGGTCTGTTATTGATAATTGAGGATGTTGTACAAACAATTTGGGGAAAGCAAAGTTATTCGCTGACTGCACCGGATGTTTTACAAGGATCAGTGCAACTACTTGGCACACAGTTTCCTATATACAGACTGGCTATCGTAATTGTAGGAATTTTAGTGGCTGTTAGTCTCATAGTCTGGCTGCGCAATGGCAGACTAGGTCTGTTTATTCGAGCTGCTAGTACAGAACCTGTAACTACTGCAATGCAAGGGGTTAATACCGATCGTTTAAGCGCACTGGTAGTTGCTTTAGGGGCTGCACTTGCCGGATTGGCTGGGGTTGTTGCAGGACCATTTTTATCATTAGCCCCAACCATGGGTAGCGATATTTTAATTGATTCTTTTGTAGTAGTAGTAATTGGTGGCTTAGGCAGTTTTGCAGGAGCATTTATTGCGGCTATGGTTCTCGGTCAGGTACAAGCCCTAGGGGCAGTTTATTTACCAAGCGTGTCCGCATTACTACCATTTGCTTTGATGATTGCTGTACTTATATGGCGTCCTGCCGGCATTGCTGGGAGCAGGGTATGAGTATTGCAATTGCTGATAAAAAATTGAAGCCATTGACTATGCTTTTAATTGCTATTGGGTTTGCAGTTTTTGGTGTATTTCTCAGTAAAAATATTGCTTCATTGGTTTTTCTTTCCTTACTTACACAGGCGCTTATTTACGCGATTTTTGCATTAGGGCCAGGATTCTTACTCAAACAAAATGGCATGATCAGCTTTGGACATGCATTATTTTTTGGAATATCAGGATATCTGGTTGGTATGCTGATGGTACTTACAGACTGGGCGCCAGATTTAATTATTATTTTTGTCATAGTGCTGATAGGAATAGCCTCCTTTGTACCCGCTTTGGTAATTGTAAGAGTATCTGGAATTGCGTTTGCCATGCTTACTTTAGCTGTCGGGCAAGGTTTCTACGTGATGGTTTCAAGATCTAGGGGTATAACAGGCGGGGCAGACGGCATGAATATAAACTTTCCTAGCCATATTTTTGGTATGGAAATAAATTTGTTTCAGAATCCTACTAGCATGTTTTTGATATGCTGGTTTGTATTAATTGCTGTTTTATTTGTACTGACCTTATTGTTGCGCACAAAATTTGGACCGCTTACAGAGGCGATTAGAGAAAATGAAGAGAGAACGAGGTTCATAGGATATAGGACATTAATTCCACGGGCAGTTGTATATGCGATATCAGCAATGTTATCGGCTGTGGCTGGTGTGTTGTCTATCTTATATGCAGGTTTTGTGTCACCAGAATCTATGCATTGGTCAGTATCGGGAATGGTGTTGATTATGGTAATTCTGGGCGGTGGCAAAACCTTATGGGGGCCGGCACTTGGTGCTGTTGTCTATTACGTATTTCGTGATTATTTAGGAGAACACACAACGCATTGGATGGGGGTTTTGGGGATTGCCTTGATTACCGTAATAGTTCTTTGGCCAGAAGGTCTGGCGGGTGGCTTAAAGCATATGTATCAAAATTTGTTGCTGAGCTTTTCCAAAAAGAGGTCTGTGTAATGGGACATATTCTTGATGCTAAAAAAATAGTAGTTAAGTACGGTGGTGTTACAGCAAATAATGGTATTGATTTAAATCTGTTGCAAGGTGAGATCCATGGCTTGATCGGGCCCAATGGTGCGGGAAAATCAACGTTTATTGATGCCATATCTGGTCGCAGACAGATCGCCTCTGGTGACGTGTTTTTTAAAGATAAAAAAATAACTAAATTCGATATAGTTCAGCGTAGACTTTTAGGTCTCTCCCGATCATTTCAACGCACAAGTATTTTTCCTGAAATGACAGTGGGAGAACAGGTCTTATTAGCAGCTGTGGATTCAGGACAGGCTGAAGAATTATTAAGAGAATTAAATTTATTGCACCTTGTTGGTGAACGAGCTAATGAAACAGGCTATGGGGATCAGCGTAGGCTTGATATAGCTCTTGCCCTAGCTTCCAGACCGAGCGTGTTATTGCTAGATGAGCCAATGGCCGGGTTATCTGTAGAAGAATCTTTTGATTTGGCAGAGCACTTGCGTGTTTTGGTACGCAATTGGGGTGTGTCCGTGTTGCTGGTTGAGCATGATATGAATGTGGTGTTCAAAATATGCGATCGAATATCAGTATTGGATATGGGTAAATTAATTGCGATTGGAACACCGGGGCAAATACGAACTGATGATAATGTTCGCAAGGCCTATTTAGGAACAGCAGTATGAAAACTTTACTTGAATTTAAGAAAGTTAATTCGTTTTATGGTAACGCACATATATTACATAACGTGGATATAGATGTAAAAAAATGTGAGTGTGTCGCTCTTATAGGACGAAATGGCGTTGGTAAGACAACCGTTGTAAATTCAATTTTAAATATTGCTAGTGTTCGTTCCGGTGCAATTTATTTGAATGGTAATAAACAAAGTAAGCTACGTAATTATACCGCAGCCAGAGCTGGGGTCTCGGTGGTTCCTCAGGGGCGACAAATCATAGCAAACTTGACTATCGAAGAAAACCTGCTGCTGGGAGCTGCTGTTCAACGAACTGGAAAGTGGCAACTAGAAAGTGTTTACGAGCTTTTTCCCGTTTTACGTGAAAGGCGAACCACAGCAGGTACAGCTTTATCAGGAGGCCAACAGCAGATGCTTGCAATTGGACGAGCCTTGATGGCTAATCCATCTTTGATTTTACTAGATGAGCCAAGCGAGGGTCTGGCCCCTGTCATTATTGATCAATTAAGTGAAGTTTTTAATCACTTGGTAGATGAAGGAACGGCTCTGTTATTAATTGAACAAAACCTTAGCTTGATTAGTAGGGTTGCCAAAAGGTTTTATGTTATGGCCAAAGGGTCAATTACACATCATGATTATATGGAGGATAAAAATATAGTTGATCTACAAAAATATATTGTAATTTAAAAAAATTATTAGGAGATATTATGAAAATCGGTAATTATGGCAAGATGATTTTTGCTACAGGCTTAATGGCCAGTATGTCCATGTTCGGCATCGCACATGCTAAGGATCCAGTAAAAATTGGAATAGTAACCTCTCTTTCTGGTGGCTTTGTTGCCCAAGGCGAGGATTCATTACGTGGTATGCAATTTGCCATTGATCAGGCCAATGAAAACGGTGGTGTAGATGGCCGTGAAGTACTCTTTGAAATAGGTGATGATGAAAGTACCCCTGATAGTGGTAGACGCGTAGCTGAGCGCATGGCCCGCAGTGGTTACAATCTTTTAATTGGTCCAATTGCATCTTCAATAACCCTGGCTATAGGACAAAATCTTGATCGCTGGGATGCTCTGTACGTTAGTACTTTGAGTAAGTCTGATCGCATAACAGGGGACTCATGTGGCCCGCGCATGTTCCAGGCCAATCATTCGGATGCCATGGATTTAGCAATCATAGAGCCGTGGCTTAAGGAAAATTCTAAAACAGATAAATATGCAGTTTTAGCAAATGATTATGTATGGGGCCATGACTCAGCTAATTCATTTACAGAGTCAGTAACAGATTTGGGTAAACAAGTTGATCTTAATCTGTTTGTTCCATTAGGCACAAAAGACTTCGCGCCATATATATCACAGCTAAAGGACTCGGACGCTCAAGGTATATGGGTTGCTTTGGTGGGCCGTGATCTGATTGCTTTTGCCAAGCAGGCGGCCGAATTTGGCCTCACAGAATCAAAAGACATAATCGGTCATGCATATATTATGAGTTTTGTTATTAATGCTACTGACAATGCAACCGAAGGTGTATGGGGTAATTTGAACTATGCTCCTGAAATTGAGACTCAGGAAAATGCCGAATTTGTTAAGGCTTGGCGTGCCAAATTTGATCGTGACCCCAATGAAAATGAAGTTGGTGGTTATAACGGCATGAGTATGATTCTTCAAGGTGTCGAAAAGGCTGATAGCGTTAAACCTGCTGATGTTGCAAAAGCTTTGTCTGGGTCAACAATTAAAACTGTTTGGGGACCAGCTGAAATACGTGCGGGTGATCATCAGCTTGTCAAACCAAACTATATCGGTCGTGTAAAGCCTGTTGATGGTAAGTTGCGCGCATTGATTGAAGCTTCCTTTGATGCTGATGTAGCTACACCACCTGTTTCGGATACGTGCAAAATGTCTAAATAATCTTAGGAAAAATTATGTCTATGCGTGTTTTATTAACTGGCGCAAGCAGAGGAATAGGTAGGGAGGTTTGTCTGCATTTGGCCGGTAGCGGAATGAAGATCGCTGCTTGTGCATCCAAAGATGGTGATGCTATGGATAGCTTAATAGCTGAGGTTAAGTCGCTGGGTGGAACCGTAGTTCCTTTAATAGGTGATTTGGCTGACCCATTAGTGCCAGAGATGCTGGTTGCTGAAGCAATAGATCAGCTTGGTGGTTTGGATGCCGTGGTCAGCAATGCTGGTTATGCTAAACCAGCCGCGCTAGTTGATAACACGCTGGAAGACTGGTCGCATCTGTTGGCAGTAAATTTGACGGCGCCTTGGCTGCTGGCCAAGGCTGCCTATCCTGAGCTGTTGCGGCATAAAGGCAAGTATATTGCTGTAGCTTCCATGTCTGGTGTGCAGCCATATCCAAATATGGGTGCATATAGCATCAGTAAAGCCGGACTATTAATGATGGTAAGGCAATTAGCTCAAGAGTGGGCAGCGCAGCAAATTAGTATTAATGCCATATCGCCAGGCTTGTTTTACAGCAGCATGACTGCAAAAGTATACCAAGATGAAAAATTAAAAAAAGCCAGAGAAGATTTGGTACCAGTGCATAGAATTGGCAATCCCACAACAGATATTGCAGGAGTAGTTGAATTTTTATTGAGTTCCGCAGCCGGGTATATAACAGGGCAAAATATTATCGTGGACGGAGGTTTGCTAGATAGTATGCATGGACAAATAGCTGGTCGTCCGGCCACGGTTACAAGGAACTAGTAATGATAAGTATTAAACCCAGTAGTGGCTCTTTAGAGAAATATTATCAGCTTGGCTATTGGCGCAAAGCGACTATCGGCGAACTCATTGGTAAAAGTATTGCCTGTCATCCAAACAAAGTAGTAGTTACAGATGCCAGTGGCACCAGCATTACATATTCTGATTTGGATTTGTATGCACGCCGTCTGGCTGCCTATTTTGAAAACCAGGGTATTGTTGCCGGAGATATAGTAACAATGCATTTGCCAAATTGGTGGCAAACAGTAGTTGTAACGTATGCAACTTTTTTAATCGGTGCGATTATCAATCCTCTACCACCTACATATGGTTGGAAAGATTTATTATTTGTATTAAACAAAACGCGCTCTAAGGTAATAGTCATGCCAGGTAAATTCAGGCATGCAGACTATACCAATCATATCGCGAAAATTCAAAATGATTTGCTTATCAAGCCCTTAGTGATTCTTACTGATTTAGGGGATATCGATATCGGTGTTTTGTTTGATGAAGTTGTTTCTAAAGAAAAAGCTTTCAAACCTAAGTATGCTTCATCCGATACCCCGGCAGTTGTAATATTTACTTCCGGTTCTGAGTCAAAACCTAAGGGAGTTGTACATACACATAATACCGTCCTCTTTGGTGAAATAGCCTTTGCCAATACATTAAAAATCAATGATAAAGACATTTGTTTTATGGCTTCGCCGGTTTCTCATACCAGTGGCTTTATGCACGGAATATTAATGACCTTGATTACCGGCTCCAGTCTCATATTGTTGGATATTTTCAATGGTGAAGCAGCTACAAAAATGCTCAAAGAGCATAATGCTACCTGGACTATGGGGGCTACTCCATTTTTAAATGATGTTATTGAAAATATTGAAAAAAATGGAACTGAATTACCAAACTTGAGATATTTCTTATGTGGTGGCGCACCTATTCCTCAGGTTGTAGTCCAACGGGCACAAAGAGTTGGCATAAGGGTTTTAAGTGTTTATGGCTCAACTGAAAGTCCACCGCATACAGTAACGTGGCCCGAAGATCCTGTAGAGGATGCTTGGAAATTTGATGGTAGAGCATTACCCGGCATAGAAGTAAAAGCAATAAATGAAAACGGTGATTTATTGCCTTCAGATCAAATCGGTGAGGTCTGTTCTCGTGGTCCTAATATATTTATTGGGTATTTATCTGAGCCTGATCTTACAGCCCGAGTTTTGGATGAAAATGGTTGGTACCGTTCAGGCGATTTGGGGTTGGTAAACACTGCAGACGGACGCGTAAAAATAGTAGGTAGAAATAAAGACATGATAATTAGGGGTGGACAAAATATATCTACTAGAGAAATTGAAGACATGCTTCTTGAGCATGATAGTTGCCAGTCTATTGCTATTGTAGGGGTCCCTCACTTCAGATTAGGTGAAATAGCTTGCGCCGTTGTGGTTTGTAAGCCAAATAAAACTATTGATTTAGAAGAAATAAAACAGTTTTTAAAAAACAAAGGAGTAGCAAATTTTAAATTGCCTGAAATCTTAGAGTTACGTAATCAATTGCCACTAACTCCTAGTGGGAAAATTCAGAAATATAAGCTTAGAGAAGAATTAAAAAATGTTTATGGTGTTAGCTCATGATAAAACTTGAATTTAAGGACAAAGTGGCCTGTTTGACATTGCAGCGCCCCCCCGTTAACGCGTTAAACAATCAATTAATAAAATCAATTGATAGTGCTATCGATGAAGTTGCAAGCCGCGTGGATATTACAGTGCTACACATACGTAGCAGTGAAAAGGTATTTTGTGCCGGAGCTGATTTAGAGCAAGTAAGGGCCCACTTTAGTAGTGTGGATGGCCCTACTGCCATGGTGAATGACATTCGTAACTTTCACAAAGTATTTGACCGCCTTGAACATTTGAATTGTGTAACGGTTGCTGAAATTTCTGGCTCGGCATTAGGCGGTGGCTTGGAGCTGGCGCTTGCTTGTGACTTGCGTATTGCTGCGATCGATGCATGCTTAGGTTTACCAGAAACAAAGTTAGGCTTAATTCCCGGTGCAGGAGGTACTCAGCGCTTAACTCGTCTTTGTGGGCCGGGTGTTGCTGCCCGCATTATTCTAACTGCTGAGATAGTGAACGGTACAGAAGCTGAACGTTTAGGCCTGGTTCAGTGGGCGGTGCCATCAAATGATGTGTCTGCGCTGACAGCTAAATTAGTGCTGGAAATTGCGAAAAACAGTGCTGCGGCTGCGGCTGTATCCAAGCAATGTATCGCCAGGGTAAACGCTCTAAAACGTGTGGATTACGAGGCCGAATTACAAGGCACATATCAACTTATGCAAATAGAGGATACACGCACTAGAGTCAATGAGTTTTTTAACAGAAAAAAAGCTTCTGTGAATTAAGCCTTAATATTATTAACCATATGGATTGTCAATTATGAATATTCAAAACAAAGTTGCAGTTATTACTGGTGGAGCTTCGGGTGTTGGTCGTGCCACGTGTCTAGCTTTAGCGGCAGCTGGTGCCAGGGTTTATTTAGGAGACATTAATATTGATGGTGCCAATGAAGTGGCACAGCAAATAAATCAGGAATCTGGTTTTGCCAAGGCATTAAAGCTGGATGTAACTGACCCTGAGAGTATTAGAAATTTTGCCGACACGGTGCATGCCGACGAGCATAAGGCTGATATTGTAATTAATGCTGCTGGCTGGGACATAATTGAACCATTTATTAAAAACTCTGAAGAATACTGGAGCAAAATAGTTGAATTGAATTACATGGGAGTTGTCAGGTTTACAAGAGCATTCCTGGATCCAATGATTGCTGCTGGTGAGGGTGGTCGTATCGTCAATATTGCAAGTGATGCTGGCCGAGTAGGAAGTGGTGGCGAAACCGTATACGCCGGGGCAAAAGGAGCCGTTATCGCCTTTGGCAAATCACTGGCAAGAGAAATGGCCAGGTATCAGATTTTAGTAAATAGTGTTTGCCCTGGACCTACCGATACTCCTTTGTTTCAAATGCATTCAGATAAGGCTAAACAAGCCCTGATAAATGCGATTCCTTTTCGTCGCTTGGCTAAACCCGAAGAGATCGCCGACGTCGTGCTGTTTTTCAGTAGTCAACGCTGCTCCTTTGTAACAGGCCAGGTATTGAGTGTAAGTGGTGGTTTGACCATGGCTGGATAATAGCCGACGGATATAAAATTGTTATGCTAGATAAATCAAAAATAGCCAGCTTGCATGATGCTGTTCACGACCTAGTCAGTGATGGTGATACGGTTCATTTCGTTTTTTCTCACAATCGATCGCATGCTGCTGCATGGGAGCTGGCTAGGCAATTTCGTGACAGACAAAGTTTGCGACTTGTGGCAACCGGCTTGCTTGAGTACGCAAGTGTCTTATGTGCGGCCGGAGCCATTAGCGAGTTAGAGGGGGCGTTTGCTGGCAACACGTATCCATCTCCTGCGCCCTCCAGGGTTCTAATTGAACAAATAAATAGCGCCACAGGGAATGATCCTCATTGGACTAACCTTACGGTAACTCTGCGCTTAATGGCGTCGGCACTGGGAATGCCTTTTGTGCCATCGACGAGTTTGGCTGGCAGTAATTTAGCCATTGGACCAAATAGGGCAGTGGCACGGGATCCATTTACCGACAGACAAGTAACATTGTTGGCACCTTTGACACCAGATGTTGCATTTGTTCATGCTGCCTTAGCCGATGAATATGGCAATGCAGTAGTTTATGGACCTGATGCCGAACATTTATGGGGAGCCTACGCTGCTAAGAAAGTTATAGTAACGGCAGAAAAAATTGTTTCCCATGCAGAATTAAAATCATTGGGGCCTCGTCCTGGCTTATTTGGCCACTGCGTAGATGCAGTCGTAGCTACTCCTTTTGGTGCGCACCCGCAGGCGCAATTTGTTTGGCACTCTGCTGATGCTGATATTGCCTATGCCGAAGATTATGAATTTCGCCAAAATCTGCGCGACCTAAGTAAAAATTATGAATTGCTTAGAGAGTGGGTTGAAGAATGGATTTTTAACTCTGACCATGACTCTTATATAAAAAAACTTGGTACCGAACGTTTGCATGCTTTGCAGGACATGAATCCTCCAGCCTTTGAACAACAAAGATATGAAAATACTACAGAGGAGGAAAAAGCAGCGGTAGTCGCTATGAGGCAATCCGTCAAGTTGCTTAGTTCATCATCTCATAGTTTGATTTTTGCTGGTATAGGACTCTCGCATATAGCGGCCTGGGCAGCAGAAAAAAAATGTCGTGAGGATGGCCACCATGTTGAATTAGTGGCAGAAACAGGCATGTATGGTTTTACTCCGTATCAAGGTGATCCATATCTGTTTAATTATCCAAACGCACTCTCAAGTACATTTCATTCTGGTTTCATACAACTATTGGGTGCTCTGGCTGGCCCTAGAGCTAGAAATGTTTTGGTTCTGCTTGCGGCCGCACAAGTTGACAAATACGGAAATATCAATTCCTCCATGGGTTCGAACAATAAATTTATTGTAGGTTCTGGTGGAGCCAACGATCTGGTAAGTGGTGGCGGTGATTACATAGTGGTAATGCCATTAAAGCTTGGTCGTCTGGTCAGCGACTTGCCATTTATTACCAGCCCTGTAGGCAACTTATTGGGCATAGCAACAAATTATGGGTTTTTTACACCTAGCGGCGCCGAGGGCGAGCTTGAGGTAGATGAGTTGATATTAACCGATAAGAATGAGCAAGAAACACTGGCAGAGATTCGTAATTTATGTGGCTGGGATATTAAGGCGAGTAAAACAATGAGAGTTGTACGGCAGCCGGATATAAAAGAGCTTTGTGTTTTAAGAAGTTTTGACCCAGCGCGTGTAATACTTTCGTAATAATTTAATGGAGTAATTAATCATGAAATATGAAGATGTAACTTTTGAAATAAGCGGCTCTGCAGCCATCATTACTATAAATAGGCCGAATAGCTTAAATGCTTTTCGTGGACAGACTATTGAGGAATTAATTCACGCATTCAGGCGTGCATGGGCAGCACGAGAAGTTGCCGCTGTGGTGCTTACAGCTAGTGGTACAAAAGCTTTCTGTGTTGGGGGTGATCAAAAACTATTTAATGAGCAAGGTAGTTATGGCACCAGTTCAAATGGTCTGTGGGAGATCGATGAGTTACACGCAGTGATCAGAAACATACCCAAGCCTGTAATTGCAGCTGTAAATGGTTACGCAATAGGTGGCGGGCATGTCATTCATGTTATTTGTGATATAACAATTGCCGCTGAACATGCCAAATTTGGTCAGGCTGGCCCTCGAGTCGGATCTTTTGATGCTGCCTGGGGCGCTGCTTACTTAAGCAGGGTAGTAGGGGAAAAACGAGCAAGAGAAATTTGGTTTTTTTGCCGCCAATATACGGCGCAACAAGCTTTGGACTGGGGTTTGGTAAACAAAATTGTACCTGCTGACAAGCTGCTGGATGAGGCAAAGTCCTGGGCCAATGAACTTGGAAACATGAGCCCAACGGCTTTAAAAGCATTGAAATACGGTATGAATACTGAAACAGCCCATATATTTGGTACTGAAAAATTGGCATCTGTAGCTTTGGAGCTTTTGGGCAACACTGATGAGCGTGTTGAAGGTACCAACGCGTTTGTAGAAAAACGTGCTCCAGATTATGCCAAATTTCGCTAAGCATATGTATAAAGACTGATATTTCAAGGTATGACTATGGATGCTTTTATTAATAAATATCAATTGAGTGATGAGCAATTGCAGACGCAAGATGCCATCCGACGGTTTGCACAGGATAAAATCGCACCTTATGCAAGTGAAATTGACAAAAGTGATGAGTTTCCGGTAGAAATTTTCCGCGAACTGGCCGGCCATGGCTATCTGGCTGCTTCACTCCCTGTAGAGCTTGGCGGTAGCGGTTGTGATGCGGTTACGGCCTGCCTGATATTAGAGGAAATATCAAAGGCTAGCGGGGCCGTGGGCAACTCATATAATGCGCATTGCAGTCTGGTCATGGCCTTGATAGCTGAGCATGGTACCGATATGCAGCGCAGTAAATACCTGCCAGCTTTAGCTAACGGCAGCAAGTTTGGAGCTTTTGGATTGACCGAGCCATCAGGTGGGTCCGATGCAGGGTCACCGCTAAGCAAGGTTCAGCGAGAGGGCAATGATTTGTTGCTTAGCGGATCCAAGGCGTTTATTACGAACGGCCCTGTTGCTGATATTTTTATTGTGACTGCTAAAACCGAGGCCGGTGTTTCTGCCTTTATTCTTGAAAAAGGTATGCCTGGATTTGAGTGTGGCCCTGCAGATAACAAGATGGGAATGCACGGCTCCCCAACTGGTAGTCTTTATTTTGATAAGGTTCGTGTTAGCCAGGACAATATGCTGGGGGAGGATGGTACTGGTTTTAGAAAATTTGCAAAAGCTCTGGATTTAGGCAGGGTCAAGGTTGGCGCTCTTATCGTAGGCTTGGCTCAGGCATCATACGAGGCAGCATTGAACTATTCTAGAGAACGAATTCAGTTTGGCAGGCCTATTGCAGCATTTCAGGGAGTACAATTCCCGTTGGCCGAGATGATAACTGAAATCGAGGCTGCACGATTGTTAGTCTTGAATGCCGCACGCATGTATGATAGCGGATTCCCCATCAAACTTGAGTCTGCAATGGCTAAGTATTTTGCCGCTGAGGTGGCACTACGAGTTTGCGATAACTCTATTAGCTTGCATGGTGGGTATGGATATTATGGAGATTTCCCTGTTGAGCGTATATACAGGGATGCCAAGTGTTATCACATCGCAGAAGGTACGAGTCAAATCCAGCGTTTAGTTATAGCAAGACAAACAGTGGGTAGGTATCCTTTATAGGCTATGCTAGCTTATATGTTAATGAGTAGAGTATGAGAACAAGCAAATCTGCTGCTGCCATTCAAAGTAGCGTTGAAGATGAAGAACTAATACAAAAAAGGCGTAAGCAGTTTTGTGATGCAGCGGCAGATTTATTTGCTAGAAAAGGTTATCACTCCACCACAATAAAAGAAATAGCCGAGCAGGCTGGCGTCAGTATCGGATTAATATATTTATATATAAAAACAAAAGAAGATGTACTTTTTCTGGTTATAGAAAGTGTTCTAAATTCATATATTACTGAAATTCCCAAGGCCATGGATTCGCTTGAGGATCCTATAGAGCGTTTTTGTGCTGCTGTAACCGCATATTGCAAGGTTGTAGGGGTTAATCCAGAAGCTACGCTGCTAGCTTACCGTGAAACTGGCTCTCTCAGTTCAGGATACAAAAATACGATTAAGTTGATGGAGCTTGAAACAAACCAGCTGATAACCAAGTGCATACAGGACTGTATAGATAAGGGTTATTTCAGACAGATCAATGTTGAGCTTTTTACCTATCAGATAGTTTTTTTTGCGCATGGCTGGGCGCTAAAGTCGTGGCGCCTAAAACAGCTTAGTTCGTTAGATATCTATATTAGCTCTGGGTTAGACGTGTTTTTGAATGGTGTGCTTACTCAGTTGGGGTGGAGCAGGTTTAAGCAGCTGTTTGCCGAATCTACTATAGATAATATCTAATTACCATATTATATAATTGTGGTGGACCATATGAAAATTTCACTAATAACCGGTGGATCAAGTGGCATAGGGCTTGCATGCGTCAAGCACTTTATTAAACGAGGTGACAAGGTTATTGTCCTTGATATTAGTAAACCTGATGCCATCGAAAATAGTTTGCTACTTGATTATATTCATTGTGATGTAGCCGACCACGAACAAATGAATCAGGCTGCCAAGTATGTGTTAAAAAATCATGGTCCTATCGATAACTTGGTAAATTGTGCCGGCATAATTCAAAAAGCTCTCGAGCCTGGCAAATTATCTATTAATGATTGGGATAAAGTTATAGATGTCGATTTCCGCGGCTCATATTTATCTTGTCAGTTGTTTGGGGACGTTATGGCACATGCAGGAAAAGGCGGTAGTATAGTCAATATAGCCTCCATTGCAGGTAGAAGCAGCGTACCGTTACATGCATATGGTCCAGCAAAAGCTGCGGTTATATCCATGACCAAGTGTTTGGCTACCGAGTGGGGACGTTTTGGTGTTAGAGTAAATTCAATTTCACCAGGCTATACCCTCACTCCTGCGCTAAAAGTCAAAATCGACAATGGCGAACGAGATGTATCCTTATTGGCTGATAATACTGCTCTTGGGCGCATGGTGTTACCACATGAGATTGCCGATGCTGTAGGTTTTTTAAGCTCCGATTTAGCCAGTGCGATTACAGGAGTTGATCTGGCCGTAGACGCTGGCTGGCTGGTGGGTACGAGTTGGGCCAGTTATGGTGGGCCAAGACGCCCAGATCTTACTGTGGCTTAAATAAACATATAAGTACAATATGTCTTCGCAGGCCAATATGTTGCCACGCCATCTAGCGATTACGTTATTGGCTTGTATTGCCTGTTTTTTTGCTTTTAATCATATTGTTGCTCGAATCGCCTTTGATAATAATGCGGGTGCCATATTGGCAGTTGTATGCCGTTCTGGCTTTGGTGCGTTAATTTTATTCGCACTGGTTTTATGGCTAAAAGTCCCTTTGCGATTGCCTGTTACATCTATTTTGTGGATATTTTTACTTGGTTTGTTAATAGCTGCGCAAAGCATTCTGTTATACATGGCAATCGCCAGAATTCCAGTAGCCGTCGCCTTGTTATTAATGGACCTATATCCAATATTATTAATAATACTTTTTTGGCTATTCAATGGTCGAGCTCCGTCTTTACAAGTATTGATTTTAATAGGTTTAATAATATTAGGTTTAGTTTTTGTATTAGAGCTTCCGTCATTGCTTATAGGTGGTGTAAGTATAAATGGGACTTGGACGTTTGGTCTGATGTTTGCATTTTTTGGCTCTTTGTTTTTTGCCCTCGGCCTGTGGATAACCGATATCCGCTTAACCGGCATCGCCGGCCCGGTGCGCAGCCTCTACACCATTGTGCTGGTATTTTGTTTTAGTACGGTAATGGGTCTGACTGACGTCATACCAGGTGCAATGAGTCTGCCTGTAAACGCAACTGGCTGGTGGGCGTTACTGGCTTTATCCTTTTTATATTCGATTGGTTTTTCGATCATGTTCATAATGCTGCCACGTTTAGACATGGCGCGCAATGCACCGGTCATGAATGTTGAGCCGGTGGCCTCGTTGGGCTTGGGTTGGGTGTTTCTTGGGCAGTCGCTAAGTTTTAGCCAGTTGTTTGGCGGCGCGATTGTGCTGGCTTGTATAATTATGCTGGCATACTCCAGAGGCCGTTGATGGCAATGCTGGTATGTTGCCTGCTTGTGCAGGTTTGCCTGGGTTAAAATTGCTCCAAACCATTAATTTATTCAATTGATAGCATGCAATTTTTGAGCAATGTATTAAAGGATTTAAAGAGCGCGCCTTTGTTGATAAATATTCACGATACCTTTAGTACCAGCAGCCATTCCCAAGATTTCACATTCGCCCGAGCTAACTATTTTCGTAGCCGGGTGCTAGCCGTTGCGTTGATTTTTCTCGCGCTTACACCGTTGTGGTTTTTATTTGATATTTTTTTGTTGCCACGTAGCGTGGCACCGATAGTATTGCCCGCGCGCCTGTTGATGACGCTGGGTATTTTGCTGGTAGCGTTATTGGCTTATAAAGATCGACAAAAGGTAAGAACCATTTATCTGGCTACGGCTCTGTTGTTTTTGCTTCCGTTGGCTTTTTATGTATGCGTAGTGGTAGCTGTTGGTCAAGAGCGCTCGCTAAGCTTGTTGGCCTATGAATTTGTACCATATATGCTAACCGCAATGATGGCGATTTTTCCCCTGACGTTGCTTGAGGGCCTGATTCTTGGGGGCATTTTTTTCATAGCGCGGATTTTTGCGCTGTTTATTGGCGGCTTGCTATTTTCTGCCAATGGCTTGGAGGCTTTATGAGAGCATCCGGGCAGCGGCTGAGTCAAGCATATTAAGCGATCATGCCGGTCAGCCGGTAAGGTTTACCGTTAGCATCGGCGTGGCTAGCATGGGGTCAGATGAGTCCCTAGCCGATGCTATGCGGCGCGCGGATGATCGTTTATACGAGGCCAAAAAAATTTCTCGCAATTGCGTAGTCGGTGTTTAGCGTTTAAGTGCTTTGTAGCGCAGCCTGGCAGACCTGGTTGCGGCCACTGGACTTGGCTTGGTAAAGGGCTTGATCGGCCTGGATCAAGGCGTCTTCGGCGTTGATATTGGTTAAGGGTGCTACCCCTATGCTGATGGTTATAAAAATATCGGCCGAGTCGGTAATAATACGGGTTTTTTCTATGCTGGCACGAATACGTTCGGCCAGGTCCATGGCCTGTGGCATATCCGTTTGGCGCAGTAATATGGCAAACTCCTCGCCGCCTATTCTGCCAGTGTGATCATCGGCGCGGATATTTTGTTGCATTATTTGCGCAACTTGTTTTAATACCAAGTCGCCTACCGGGTGCCCGTAGGTGTCATTGACGCGCTTGAAATGGTCCAGATCAAGCATGAGCAGGGCGCCGTGTGCTTGTTTGCTGCCATATTGCGCCAGATAGTCATTTAATTCAGACATAAAGCTGCGCCGGTTTAACAGCCCGGTTAAAGCGTCGGTATTGGCCATGGTCGTAAGTTTTTGTTCTTTTTGTACGCGCTGGCTGATATCTCTGATTAACCATATTTGCCCCAGATAGCCAACGCTAGCGTTGATTCTTAGCCGGTCTACCATTAAATGGCGGTTATGCCTGGCATCGTGATGTTGCTGACTGGGTAGTTCGCTACCAAGCCAGCCCCTGCACTCGGTATCCAATAGGTTTTGTAGATATTGCTGACTCTTGCCCCTTAGTTCGCTGGGTTTTTTATTCAACCGCAGTAAATCGCAGCACTTTTGGTTGATGATTACGATCATATCGTTTTCGTCCAGTAGCAATACCCCGGCAGTGTATTCATCCAGCAAGCTAACCAGGCGCAAATGCTGTTTTTCCAGCGACAGCAGGGTCTGTTGCATTAGCAGTTCTTGCTTGGACCTGACCATGGCCAGACGGGTAATCCAGAGCGCGGCAATTATCAGCAAGGCCGTAGCAATTGCATTTTGCACGTGACTGTATTTAAGGCTGTGGACTACGGGCGACATGATTTTGTCCTTGCCCAGCCCAAGGCTTAATATCAGGGGGTAGTTCGGTATGCGGCGCCAGGAGTAGTAGCGGGTAACGCCATCAAGCAATGCTGCTGCCTCGTATTGGCCCTGGTCTAGTTCAGGCTTGGTCAGAAAGTCCCGATCTGCGGACACGTATGTGCCCATTGCTTGTAAGAGCGCGTGGTTGCGCGTAATGTACTGGCCATCATCGGCCAATAGCACTACCACATCGCTAGGATCAGGGAAAACTCGTCGGTAAGATTCTGCCAGGTGTTCGACAGCCACCGAGAGGGCAATGACGTAGGCTAGCTGGTTACCGTCATAAACAGGTCGGGACAGGTTTACTACCCAGCGCTGCAGGCCTTTATCCAGGGTTGGTTTGCTGATAAAAAGCGCAGGCGTAGTGCTACTGATTTGGGCTTTAAAATAGTCTTGGTCGGATACCGCTTCGGGGCCAGAATTATTGTGTTCGCCATCAAAGTTGTATTTTACTTGGCCGGCCCGGTCGGCTACGAAAATGCGCAGAATGGCGCCATTAGGTAAGCTGTTTTGGGCCTGTCTGACGATACTGTTAAGCTCATCCTGACCCGCGCTGTAGCTCTCGCCCCACCAGTGTTTACCCAGGTGCTCAAGGACAAAATTAAGTTTGCGCAGCTGATAATCGGTTTGCAGGCTGAGTGCTTCGGATAATTGATTGGCCCGCAGTTTGGCCTGCTGTTCTACTTCCTGGACGTGTGTACGGTGTGTAATGGCAAGCTGCAACCAGTAAAGGCCCAGACAGACCAGGAAAATAATCCAGATGAGTAGAATTTTCTTGCGTATGGGGCCAGGGGAATTTTTAATATAGGGATTCATTTTAGAGAGATTTGATCTCTAAGAAGTCTTGAAGCAAAATTGTCAAAAATTGTTAACATGTTATATATAATAAACCATTAATTTAAATTAATGGCTAATAATTATTTATGGCAACCAATCTTCCTGGGCATGCACCATGGCGCCCATGGCAAAGGCAAGATTGGCGGCGGCTACCAACGCAGCTGTGCGGGCGTCTACACGGGCCTGGCGTGCTTGTAGTAGCTGGCTGGCGGCCTCAGTGGCAACAGTGATTGTGCCCAGCCCTTCCTGGTAGGCAGCCAGTGCGCCATTGTAGGCTGTACGGGCAGTTTTAACCAGTTCCTGCGCGGTTATATAAGCTTGCAAATTGGTTTCCAGGGCGGTCTGGGCCAAGAGCATTTGGCGGATGGCGTCGCGCTGTAAGCTAGCGAGACTGTTCTGGGCCTGTTCGGCAGCTATTTCTGAGCTACGCAGCCTGTTGCGGCGGATGCCGCCATCAAAAATTGGTAAGTGCACGCCTACGGCGATACCGTTGCCAGATGCCGGTACTTCCAGGCCGGGCAGGCTACCCAATTGGAAGTTAGAGCGTCGGCTACCGGCAATGCCACCCAGAAACACCTTGGGTAAAAAGTCTGCCTCGGCTGCCTTGATGTTGGCCTGTGCCGCGCGTAGCGCGGCGTATTGGGCCAGCACGTCGGGGCGTTGCGACAAAGCCTGTTGCAGAGCTTGTTGGGTTAGGGGGGTAATATCTGTTGGTAGTTGCTGCATTGGTGGTGCCGCTACCTTAATAGCCGTGTCTGCCGGCAGGCCCATGGCGCCCAGTAGTTCGAGCTTGGTGGTTTTTTCCAGCCCTTGGCTGGTAACCACCTGTAGCTTGGCCTGAGCGAGTGCCTGCTGGGCCAATGAGACGTCCAGAGTGGTGCCAAAACCAGCCCGGTAGCGCGCCTGAGCGGCAGTTAAGGCTTGTTGTTGTAGTTTGATATTCTGGCTGGCGGCTGCGGCGCGCTGCTGGGCGGCTAAATACTGGTAGTATTGAGTAGTTACCGCCTGGATAAGCTGTTGATGGCTGGCATTAAACAGTACATTGCTGGCAAATGAAGCCTGCTCGGCCGCCTCCAGCAGAGCCTGGCGCTGGCCAAAGTCAAACAGTAACCATGTCAAGGCCAAAAAAGGGGCGCTACCGGTAGATTTGGTTTTAATCTCATCCACCCCAAGCAGGGAGTGCTTCAGTGGGTAACGATTATCCATGCGGCCGGCTATGACATTGGCCGACAGGCGCGGTAAAAAAGTAGCTTCTACCATACCCACGCCCAGTGCCGCGCTACGGGCCGCGTTCCAGGCCTGGCGTGTAAGCGGGTTTTCTCGCTGGGCAATATCTATTAGTTGGGCCAACCCCAGCTCCTGCTGGGCATCGATCGTTACGCTAGCTGCTTTTGACGCGGGTAGTTCTAGCGTGTTTGGGACCTGCCAGGGCTTGTCCGGGCCAGCTGGTGCGCGCTGCAGGCCTGTATCCGCGCAGGCGCTAACTATTAGCGTGCTGGCCAGGGCTACTATCGTGCAAAAACGCGCCATTATTTTCCTGTCAAAGCTGCTTGTAAAGAGTTTAACAATTGCTCGGGATTACTATCGGCCGCACCCGTTGCGGAGAACGAATTTTGTAAATAAAACTCTTCTACCTGGTCAATCAATAAGCGTAATCGGCCAATACTAACTACATCGGGGTGTACGCTGGCGGGTTCAAACTTGATCAAGGCCAATTGCGTACGCGCCTGTTGGATTATACGCAATACATTAGCGGCGTCAGCGCGCAAGGTGGCTGGCTCCAGTAGGCCGCCCGCGCTATCGAGGCGCTGCCTTAAGCTAGCGAGCACTTGCTGCATATGGCTGCTGGCTGCGGCAGCTGCACTGATCGGCCAGATACGGGTAAAAACAAGGTACAGCACTACGTTACCCAGCAAAATACCCATGGTTCTGTATAAGGCGTGCGACATATCTACCGAGGGGCCAAAATCAACCAGTACGGTTAATAAAAAGGCTAGGCCTATCTGTACCCCGGCGTAGGAACTTAGTTCTGATCCAGATGATACCCAGGCTGCCAGCAGGCATACGGCAAACACCAGCAGCATCAAATCACCGATCGAAGTCATGTGCGGCATTAGAAAATAAATTGAGGCTACGCCTATGGCCGCGCCGATCAGGCACCCGGTAATACGTAGGGTCAGCTTGTGCAGGGTTTCGGCGGTGGTCCCCAAGGCACCAACATAGCAGGTTATAAGCGCGGTATGTATGTCTTGCCATTGGATGGCGGTATAGATCAAATAGCAGATAACCGCTGCCAGGGTGGTTTTAAGGGCGTAGCGCGGGTACAGGGGATTGCGCCAGGCATCGGCATAGAAAAAGCCTTTTTGTCCCAGCGTGGTATCGATTTGTGCGCTGGGCAACGGTGTCGGAAACTGCGCCAGGGTGCTGGCTATGAGCTGTTGCGCCGACAGCCTGGCTTGCGGCTGGGCTTGATCCGCTACGATTGTGCTGCTTGGTTCTGGTAGCTGGCCTTGCTCCAGGGTTTGGGCAATTTCCCGGCATTGTCGGGCCAGGCTCTGGCGCTCAACAGTAGCATCTGCAGCAGCACTTTGGCTTAGCGCCGCGCTTGCCAGCAGGAGGTCGTCGCTGGCGCGTGCTATTTTTTGCAAGAGTTCCAGCTCGGCCTTGGGTACCAGGTGTAAGAGGCGCGTAAATAGCAGCATTTTTGTCAGCTCATCGTCGCCAGCGTGCAGTAACGCTAGTACCTGGTGATGGCTGTTGCCGTTGGCGGTAATGCTGTTTGGTTGCGTTTTTGTGTTGGCGACGGCGTTGGCTATGGTGTGCATGCGCGCAGCCAGTAACTTGTAGATAGCCTTGGGCACCGATGGGCCAACCAAGGCATTGAAGACGATTAGCGTACCCATGGGCACCAGCGCCATCAGCACGGCGTAGAGTATGCCGCGCGTGGCGATTTCACCCGTCGGTACTTCCCCCAGTACCGTTAGGATAAACACGATTACCAGCGCTATGATACCGCCGGCTGGGCCTAACTGGCTGGCAGCGCCCAAAAACATAAAAAACACCGAGCTGGCGACTAATACCGCCATGCGCGCGGTTGGATATTCTATGGAAATTATGGTCAGGCCAAACAGTACCGGTACCATTATGGCTACCAGCAGGCATATGCCAATGGCCATCAGCATGGTCTCGGCGTGATTCGGCTTGATGACAAAAAGTATTAAATAACAGCCAATTGCCACTAATGGTATGCCGTACACCATAAACAGCATAACCGTTAACGCGCAGGTGGCTGCCACCCGCCAGGCCGTATTCAAACGTCCGTCGAATGGGGCTAGCTCAGCCTTGATTACGCTTAGCAGGGGGCTTATGCTGGTGCTTAATCCTGACATTTTTGTCCAGCGCGGACTACTACCGTGGCTGAAGCACCTACGCGCATCAGCTGGGCGGGTGGGTTGTGCAGTAGCACGCGCACCGGAAAACGTTGGGCTACGCGTACCCAGTTAAGCGATTTTTGCACTATTGGCATGGCGCGTGGCAGCTGTATTGCGCTCTCGGACATGATGCCCCAACCGGTGCTGATCACGCGCCCCTGAAGCGCTGTTTTGGGGGCCATCATGGTGTAGACCACGGCGCAGTCGCCTACCTTGATGGCGGGTAGGTCGGTTTCTCTAAAAAAAGCCGTGGCGTACCAGTTATCGGTGTTGATCAAGGTAAATAGCGATTGACCAGGCGCCAGACGCTCGCCAGTGGATACCTTCAGGCCAACGATAAGACCGTTATCAGGGGCGTATACCTTGGTGTCGGCCAGCGCCTTGGCAGCCAGCGCCAGGGTGGCCTCGGCAACCTGGACGGCAGCCTGTGCGGCCTCAAGCTTGCCAACCAGCTCTTGGGCTGCCTGGGCCTGGGATTGTGCCTGGTTCAGGCTGATGCGGGCATCGTGTTCAGCGGTGCGCGCGGTGTCGAACTCTTGTTTGGGTACATAGCCTTTGGCAGCCAGTGGCTCCAGGCGCTGCAAGGTGCTTTGCGCCAACTCCAGATTGGCCTGGGCGCGTTTGATTTGTTCTTTGGCTATGTCGGCGTTGGCCTGCTCGGCGCGCACCTGGCGTTGGCGGGCATCCAGGGTGGCCTCGGCCATGGCAAGCTCGGCTTTGGCCTGCTTATGGGCCAGCTCGTAATTGTGGGGGTTAAGCGTAAACAATAAATCATTTTTTTTGACCCGCGCGCCTTCTTCGACCTCCAGGCTTTGCAGTTGGCCGGCGATGGCGGGGCTGACGTTAACCACATAAGCGCTGATTTCGGCATCATCGGAAGTAGGGTTGTGGTCTTCATAGAGCCAGAACAGCCAGCCTATAACCATCGCTGTTATTGTTATAACGAGGCCAACGACAATCGCCAGCTGGCTTTTACGGTTTGATTTTGGTATAGATGTTTGTTGGTCCATGTGCTTAACGCGGTGAAAAAACGAAAGCAAAAATCATGGTTATGATTAAAGCCATGCAGGTGTAGGTAAACAGGCGCAGTGGCAGAACGTCATCGATGCCGCTGCGGATGAAACCAAGGCGTATGAGTGCGGTAATGGGTATGCTGATAATCAGGCCGATCAGCCAGCTGGGAAAATAAGACCCCAGTAGCAAAAATGACGGCGCCCTGGCAGCACAGCCGCTGCAAAAAATGGTAATTAAAACAATAGCAAAATTGCGCTTGGTCATAAGTTATTTAGAAATATATTACAAAGCCTACGTACGCTTGCGTACACTATATAGCAAAACGCTTTAGAGTAACCGCGCAGCGATATGCATATATTGCGCGCGCTTGCGGTTTTGAGTGTAAGTAAAGTTTGCGGAGATTGCATGTATTTATCCAACGCATTAAACCGGCTGGGTCAAAGGCTGGGCAAAACTGTTAATAATCAGGCGGCGGCTGGCTGTGCCTGCGCCTATCCTGCCTTGCCTTGGGTGCAGCGACGTATCGCTCTGGACTTGTCGCGGCGTCGCTTTCTAGGTGGTACGGCGGCCATGCTTGCGCCATTTGCGCTGGGTGCTACGGGCAGCGCAGCGGCGGCTAGTCTGGCGGGTCCGGCGCTGCAGTTGGCAACCAAGCCTATCGTGTTGACCAACCTGCGCTTATTTGACGGTTTGCAGCTCAAGCTGCACACGGGTCTGAACCTGCGTATTGAAGGTAAGCGTATAGTTGCCTTGGATAGTCTTGGTGTTGACCAGGGCGATGTGCAGTTTATAGACTGTGCTGGCAAGGTGGTTATCCCTGGGTTGATCGACGCCCACTGGCACTCATTACTATGCGGCGTCACCGAAATGGTGGCCATGACGGCCGAAGTGCCTTACCTGCATCTTGTCGCCGGGTACGAGGCTGGCCACACCTTGATGCGTGGCTTTACCACTATTCGTGACGCTGGTGGGCCAAGTTTTTCGCTTAAGCAGGCGATTGATCAGGGTTTGATTACGGGGCCGCGTATTTACCCAGCCGGTGCCATGATCTCGCAAACCTCCGGACATGGTGATTTTCGCATGCGTTATGAGCTACCGGCCATCCCTGATGTATTGGGCCATGCCGAAAAGTCTGGTATGGCGTCAATTGCTAATGGGGTGCCACAGGTTCTAAACCGGGTGCGTGAACAATTAATGCTGGGGGCGGCGCAGATCAAGCTTATGGCTGGGGGTGGGGTGTCCTCACCTTACGACCCGCTGGCTACTCTGCAATTTACTATGGATGAGCTACGCGCTGGGGTCAATGCTGCCAAAGACTGGGGTACGTACGCGATGGCGCATGTATACACTTCTGCGGGTATACAGCGCGCTATTCGGGCTGGGGTGCAGTCGATTGAACACGGCCAGCTGGCTGATGAAGCCACTGCGCGCATGATGGCCGATGAGGGCGTCTGGTGGAGCCTGCAGCCATTCTTTGGTGATGATGATGCCAATGATCACTCTGATAACCCCCAGGCCCAGGCCGATCAAAAGCGTGTAGCCGAAGGCACAGTCCGCGCCTATGAGCTCGCCAAGCGCTTTAAAGTCAAAACTGCCTGGGGTACGGATATATTGTTTAGCCCTGCGAATCTGGTCAACCAGGGCCGTATGCTGGCCAAGCTAAGCCGTTTTGATAGCCCGCTGGCAGTGTTGCGCATGGCTACCGGCAATAACGGCCAGTTATTGGCCTTGTCCGGCCTGCGTAATCCGTATCAGGGCCAGCTGGGGGTGATCGCTGCCGATGCCTTGGCTGATCTGTTAGTGGTCGATGGCGACCCAAGCCAAAGCCTGGAGTTTATTACCGCGCCCGAGGCCAAGCTGCGCCTGATCATGAAAGATGGCAAAATTTACAAGAATACCTTATAGCCCGTGCTCAGTCTGTTTATTGGTACATTGGGCGCTTGTCATTAAGACGCAGCCAACCCTTTATTATGCGGTAAATTACCCAGACGAAATTGATGCCCAGAATTACAAAGCCAACGTAAACAAATGCCAGCAAGCCACCGATTACACCCCATAGCAGGCCGTACCAAAAGGTACGAATTTGCCAGGTAAAGTGCGTGCCAACAAAGCTGTCCTGAACGTCGGCGCGCTTAACGTAATTTATGATCAGGCCAATAATATTGGGTATGCCACCCAAAAAAAAGCCCGCTACCTGGAGCGCATATACTGCCAAAGCCAGGTTGCAAGCGGATTTGGTGCGTTGATCGGTGGTGGTATTGGTACTGTTGATAACGTTCATAAAAGGACCTGGTATCCAGCAGAAAATAACACCAATAGATTGTAGCAAGTTCTAACCGGGCTTATGCAGCTGCTCCATGGTTTGCAAAGCTATGGCTGAATGCGCGTAACTGCCGCCTGCGCGCATCTCGGCAGCTACCCAGATGGCTTCCATGATTTCTGCTTCGCTGGCGCCGGCGCGTAGCGCCCCTTCGGTATGGCCCTTAATACAATACGCACACTGGGTTACGTGGGCTACGGCAACTGCAATCAACTGCTTGGTTTTGGCATCCAAAGCGCCGGCGGCGAACACGGCTTTACTAAAAGCCTTGAAAGCTGCCAATGGCTCGGGCGCGAGTTCGGCGCGTTTTTTGGCGATTGCGGCGTTGGGCTTTGGGTACAATTCATATTCGGACATAGAGATACTCCTGTAGTTATTAACATGTTCCATGATAATCTTGAGCCCGGCCATAAGCCAGTACAACCTTGGTGGCCTGAAGGTTTAACCGCAGAATAAATGGATTTAAAAATGCAAGAACGTCGCCCCATGGATGGGCTGGCCAGCGGCATGATGCTGGTTTTATGCCTGGTCTGGGCCATGCAGCAAATAGTCATAAAGGCTACTGCAACCGAATTTGCGCCGGTATTGCAAATTGGCGTGCGCGGCGTCGTTGGTGCCGTTTTGCTGGTAATTTTTATGCTGGCAAGAGGCATCTGGAGCTTTGAGTTTGTACGTTACTGGCGGCCGGGCTTAGTAGCTGCGGCGCTGTATGCGCTGGAGTTTGTGCTGGTGGGTGAAAGCTTGCGCTTTACTACGGCGGGCCACGTAGTAGTGCTGCTATATACAGCGCCTATTTTTGCAGCCCTGGGTTTGCACTGGAAGCTCCCTGAAGAGCGCCTGGCGCTGGTGCAGTGGGGTGGGGTGGTATTGGCTTTTGCTGGCGTGGCACTGGCCTTTTTGTGGCGCGATGCCGCGCCCGGCAGCCAGGGCGCCAATATGCTCTTTGGTGATTTGCTCGCCTTGCTGGGTGGCGCCGCCTGGGGGGCGACCACGGTAGTCGTACGGGTTACGCGCTTATCTACCTTGCCGGCGAGCCATATGCTCATGTATCAGCTGGCCGCTGGTGCGGTGTTTTTGTTGTTGGCGGCTTTTATGCTGGGGCAAACCTATTATGAAATGACCCCGGCGGTGTGGGGCAGTTTGATTTTTCAGTCGATTTTTGTGGCCTTTTTAAGCTATCTGGCCTGGTTTTGGCTGCTGCGCAAATATTTGGCCTCGCGCCTGGGAGTGTTTTCTTTTTTGACACCCCTGTTTGGCGTACTGCTGGGCGCCTGGCTGCTAGGCGAGCCAGTAGGTGCGGGCTTTTTAGGCGGCACCTTACTGGTCGTACTGGGCGTGGTTATTCTTAGCGGCTATGGCTGGCTAAAGCAGCTCTTTTCTAAGCTCGGCCGCTGATTTGGGTGAGAGTAGGCCAGGGGCTATGTCCAGTACGCTCAGGGCCCCGGATTTGCCTTTTTGCTTTAAGCGCCACAGCGCTCTGGCGTAGGCAACCAGCACGCTAGAGGTAAAGCCTGGATTGCTGGCTAGCTTCAAGGAAAACTCCATTACCTGGTCCTGGGCGCTGGCGGTTTGGCCGCTGCGGATTACAAAGCCGCCGTGGGGCATGCCGCTGTGCTCTTGTGCCAGGGTTTCTGCGTCTATAAAGTGTACGCTGGTATCGTAGTCGGCAAAATAGTTTGGCATGTTTACGATGGCGTCTTGGACGGTCGTAGCATCCGCCCCCGGTGCCAATACCACGTAGCATTCGCGCAGGTGCTTGGCGTGGGTTGATAATTCTGGCCGCTCGCCAGCACGCACCCGCTCTACCGCCGCCTGTATGGGGATGGTATATTGCACCGCCGCCTGCACACCCGGTACCCGGCGTAAAGCATCGGAGTGTCCCTGGCTTAAACCCTTGCCCCAAAAGGTGTAGGTAGCGCCTTCTGGCAAGACGGCTTCGCCCATCAGGCGCTGGATTGAGAACAGACCAGGATCCCAGCCAACCGATATAAGGCACAGCCTGTTATGCGCGCGGGCGACCGTATTTACGGCTTCGAAGTATTGCGGGATATTGGCGTGGGTGTCAAAACTGTCAACCGTGTTAAACCATTGGGCCAGCTCCGGGCCCTGGGTAGGTAAGTCATCCTTGGAACCACCACACAGGATCAGTACATCAATAGCGTCTTTGCGGGCCTGAGCCGAGGCCAGCGGCCATACAGGGATATCTGCTGTGGGTAATTGTATGTCGTCAGGGTTGCGGCGACTGAAAACCCCTACCAGCTGCATATCTGGGGCTCGTTCCAAGGCGTTTATGACGCCCCGACCGAGGTTGCCGTAGCCTGCTATACCTACACGAATTCTTGTTTCCATAATGAGATTTTTGAGGGTTTGTTTGGGTCTGCAATTTGTATGCTGGAGGGCTAAGTATTGGCCCAGCCAGAAATGATCGGCAACAGGTCCTGGGTTTGCTCTGCCAGGGCATCGGCTTGCCAATCGCGTGGATTGGCGGAGCAATACCCATAGGCCGCCGCTACGGTGGCCATGCCAGCGGCTTTGCCGGCCTGGATGTCACGCAAATCGTCGCCTATGTATATGCAGCTGGCTGGTTGTACGCCAGCACTACGGGCGGCATGAAACAATGGCTCGGGGTGTGGCTTGATGTGCGCGGTGGTGTCGCCGCCAACCGTTACCGCGCAATCCTGCGCCAGGCCGAGGTGGCGTATCATGGGCAGCGCCAGCGACTCTATTTTGTTGGTTACTATGCCCCAGGCAAAATCCTGCCGCGCCAGCTCGGCGAGTAATTCGGCAATGCCATCGAATAGCCTGGTTTGCTGATACATAACCTGGGCGTAGTCTTGCAGGAATTGGGCCTTGAGCTGGTCGTAACCGCTATCGTCCGGCTCTATGTTCAGGGCGGCTTTCAGCAGGCCGCGCGCGCCGTGCGAGGCGAATGGCCGCAGAGCATCGTAAGGCAGGGGCGCCAGGCTATGTTGCTGGCGCAGTAAATTGGCCGCGGCCGCCAAGTCTGGCGCCGTATCGGCCAGGGTGCCGTCAAAATCAAATAATACTAGTTTTTGCATGCTGTCATGGCTTGATGGCTGCCATCATATAGTTAATGCTGGTATCCGGGGCCAGGCTGTAGGTTTTATTGAGTGGGTTGTAACTGATGCCACTAATCTCGGTCACGTACAGACCAGCGCTGCGTACGGCACTGGCCAGCTCGCTTGGCGTAATAAAGCTGGCGTAATCATGCGTGCCCTTGGGTAACATGCGCAGCACGTATTCGGCCGCAACTATAGCGCCAAAAAATGATTTTGGATTGCGGTTAAGCGTTGAGAAACACACCACGCCGCCAGACCGCACCAGACTGGCGCAAGCTGCTACTATGGCGGCTGGATCCGGGACGTGTTCCAATAGCTCCATACAGGTTACCAGATCAAATTCACCCGCATGCTGGCTGGCGTAACTTTCAGCGCTGATGCACTCGTAATGCACCTGGATATTTGACTCATGGCCATGCAGACGGGCGATTTGTAAAGCTTGTGCGGATAAATCTATCCCTGTGACATGCGCGCCCTCGGCGGCCATTGACTCGGTTAATAAACCTGCGCCACAGCCAACGTCGAGTACCTTTTTTGTATCCAGTCCGTCAACCTGGGTGCGGATCCAGTCAAGACGTAGTGGGTTGATATCGTGCAAGGTTTTGAGCTCGCCCTGCGGGTCCCACCAGCTGGCGGCAAGATTGCTGAATTTATCTACTTCTCCGGGATTTACGTTGCCGGTTTGCATTATCTGATCCAAAAATAAATAAGGCTCCATACAGGAGCCTTATTGTAACCGTGTTGCCGACCAAATGATTTATTTGGGCGTACCTACGATTTCGATCTCTACACGACGGTTCTGGGCGCGACCAGCTGCCGTTTTGTTGGTGGCGATGGGATCCAGCTTGCCTTTACCTTCGGTGTAAATGCGATCGGCAGGGATACCCTGGCTGACCAGATACTCTTTAACCGTGTTGGCACGGCGCTCGGACAGACCCAGGTTGTACTGTTGGGTACCGATAGAGTCGGTGTAGCCAACGGCGATAACCGTTTCGAGATTGATATCCTTGGCTTGTTGGGCAACTTGATCCAGAACCTGTTTGCCTTCTGGCTTGAGGTTATATTTATCAAAGTCAAAGAAAGTGTCGGCGCTAATTACGACTTTGCTCGCCAGAGGCTCTACGACCTCAGCTACAGGCAGACCGCAAAACTCGCTGGCAGCTGTGGCTGGTGTCCAGAAGGCATTGCGCCAGCACTGTTGACCAGAGCCGTTAAGCCAGGTGTGGCCGTCCACGTTTACCCAGTTGTCAGAAGCCGAAGCCGTACCAACAGCAGCCATGGCGGCGATGGCAAGTCCAATAGCGATTTTGGAGGGTTTGTTCATGTTTCTCCTCGTTTGAGCATGATGCTTGAAAGTGACCGCAGCGAACCCCCGCCGCATATCGAAAGAACGTGTCTAGTATAGCAATGTTTGGTCGAGATGCTTAGCACTGCGCCGGGTTTTTATGCGTGTTAGGCGAAATGTTAAGGCATTTTCTAGGTTTAGGTTAAGTATAAATATGTGTTTAAGCCTTATGGCCCAGGTTTTGGGCCTTAAAGGGCTAAACAATGTGGGTTTTTTGCAACGTAAGCTATGTTGGCCGACAAGCGTGTCGTTATGTTTAGCGCGTAGTAAAAGATTTTGCTACATAAAACTTATACTTGCCAGCAAATGTTAAAATCAGCGGTTGGTCAAATTTTAGGCCGGGCTGCGGTTACATCCAGGCATGTAATTGCGCCGTTTTTGATTCTTGCCTTCGAGCTTTCGGATACAACATGGATTCATTTGCCAAAGAAACCTTACCCATTTCGCTAGAAGACGAAATGCAGCGCAGCTATTTGGATTACGCCATGAGCGTAATCGTGGGGCGCGCTCTGCCAGACGTACGCGATGGTCTCAAGCCGGTACACAGGCGCGTGTTGTTTGCCATGCACGAGCTCAACAACGACTGGAATCGGCCGTACAAAAAATCTGCCCGTATCGTCGGTGACGTAATCGGTAAATACCACCCGCACGGGGATGTGGCCGTGTATGACACCATAGTGCGCATGGCGCAGGATTTTTCCCTGCGCTACATGCTAGTAGACGGACAAGGCAACTTTGGCTCGATAGACGGTGATAACGCCGCGGCCATGCGTTACACCGAGGTGCGTCTGGCCAAGATAGCCCATGAGCTGTTATCTGATATAGATCAGCAAACCGTGGATTTCGGCCCTAACTATGACGGCAGCGAGCAAGAGCCACTGCTATTGCCTTCCCGGTTACCTAATCTATTGGTCAATGGTAGTGCTGGCATTGCCGTTGGCATGGCCACCAATATCCCGCCACACAACCTGTCCGAGGTTATAGATGGTTGCCTGCACGCCTTGCATAACCCTGGTTGTAGCATTGATGAGCTTATCGAGCGTATTCCAGCGCCTGATTTTCCAACCGGCGGCATAATCTATGGCATGGCCGGGGTGCGTGAGGGTTATCGTACCGGGCGTGGGCGGGTAATCATGCGTGCCAAGGCCCATTTTGAGGATCTGGAGCGCGGCAATCGTCAGGCCATTATCATCGATGCCATACCTTATCAGGTAAACAAAAAATCCTTGCAAGAGCGCATCGCCGAGCTGGTTAACGAAAAGCGCCTGGAAGGCATTTCTGACATCCGCGACGAGTCCGACAAGGACGGCATGCGCCTGGTGATCGAGTTAAAGCGTGGCGAGGTGCCCGAGGTGGTGTTAAACAACCTCTACAAAAATACCCAGCTGCAAGAAACCTTTGGCATGAATATGGTAGCGCTCGTAGATGGCCAGCCGCGCCTGCTTAATCTGAAGCAAATGGTGCAGTACTTCTTGCAGCACCGGCGCGAAGTAGTTACCAGGCGTACCATCTTCCAGCTGCGTAAAGCGCGTGAGCGTGGCCACGTGCTCGAAGGTCTGGCAGTAGCCCTGGCAAATATTGACGACTTCATTGCCATTATCAAGGCGGCCCCAACCCCGCCCGTAGCCCGGCAAGAGCTGATGCAACGCAGTTGGGACTCTTCTCTGGTACGCGAAATGCTCGCGCGGGCCGACCAGAACGTAGCCTCTGGCGGACGCGAGGCTTACCGTCCAGACGGTTTGGAAGCCAGCTTTGGCTTGCAGGATGATGGCTGGTATCGCTTATCTGAAGTACAGGCGCAGGAAATTCTTAATATGCGCTTGCAGCGCCTGACCGGTTTGGAGCAGGACAAAATAGTGGCCGAGTACCGCGATGTCATGGACGCCATCGCCGATTTGCTGGACATACTCGCCAGGCCAGAGCGTATTACCAGTATCATCGCCGACGAGTTGGAGGCGGTGCGCACCGAATTCTCCGATTCGGTTAAGGATGCGCGTCGTTCCGAGATTGAATTCAATGCCACCGAGCTTGAAACTGAAGACTTGATAACCCCAATGGATATGGTGGTTACGCTGTCGCGTAGTGGTTATATAAAAAGCCAGCCATTATCTGAATATCGGGCGCAAAAGCGCGGCGGCCGCGGCAAGCTGGCCACCACTACCAAAGAAAATGACTTTGTCGATCAGCTCTTTATCGCCAACACCCACGATTACCTGTTATGTTTTTCCAACCGTGGGCGGGTGTACTGGCTGAAAGTGTGGGAGGTGCCGCAAGGTTCGCGCAACTCGCGTGGGCGCCCCATAGTCAATATGTTCCCCTTGCTGGAGGGCGAAACCATTACCGTGGTCCTGGCGATCAAGGAATTTACCGAAGATCACTACGTGTTTATGGCTACCTCGCGCGGCACGGTCAAGAAAACACCCTTATCTGATTTTTCTAACCCGCGTAAGGCTGGCATTATTGCCGTTGGTCTGGACGAGGGCGATTATTTGATTGGCGCCAAGCTCACCGATGGCGCGCACGACATAATGCTGTTCTCGGATGCGGGTAAGGCCGTGCGTTTTGACGAAAATGACGTACGCCCCATGGGGCGCACCGCCCGTGGCGTGCGCGGTATGACGCTCGAAGAGGGCCAAAGCGTGATTTCTCTGCTGGTAGCCGAAGATGAGTCGCAAAGTGTGCTTACGGCTACCGAAAACGGCTATGGCAAGCGTACCCCAATAGGGGAATATACCCGCCATAATCGCGGCACCAAAGGCATGATTGCGATTCAGACTTCGATGCGCAACGGCAAGGTGGTAAGTGCTGTATTGGTCGAGCCGCAGGATGAAATCATGCTGATAACCAACGCCGGGGTTCTGGTGCGCACGCGAGTGGTCGAGATTCGTGAGATGGGGCGCGCCACCCAGGGGGTAACCTTGATTAATGTAGATCAGGATAGTCTCTTATCTGGCGTGCAACGCGTAGCCGAAAGCGATGCCGATGCGCTGGACGAGGCCGAGGAGCCTGCAGGACAGGACGCCAAACCCGATGCCTTAAATGGCGATAGCAGTAATGACGATTAAATAGGTACTATGCGAGCATTTAATTTTTCGGCCGGCCCTTCGGCCTTACCCGAGCCTGTACTACAACAGGCCGCCAGTGAGATGCTGGATTGGCACGGCAGCGGCGTGTCGGTCATGGAGATGAGTCACCGCAGCAAGCAGTTTATGCAAATACGCGATGAGGCCGAGGCCGACTTGCGCACCCTGCTGGCGATACCTGCAGATTTTGAAGTGCTGTTCCTGCAGGGCGGGGCCACGGCGCAAAATGCCCTGGTTCCTTTGAATCTTGCAGCTCGCAGTGCCACAGGCAAGGCCGACTATGTGCTTAGCGGCCAATGGGCCAACAAGTCGTATACCGAGGCGCAGCGTTTTGCCGATACGGCCGTCGCCGCCAGTGCCGGGCAGGCCCGTGAGATTGGCGCGCGCACTTACAAGCCCTGGTGCTGGCTACCCGAGAGTAGTACCTGGCAGGTGCGACCGGATGCGGCCTACCTGCACGTGTGCGCCAACGAGACTATTGGCGGGGTGGAGCTGGCCGAAATGCCGGACATGGCCGCTCTGGGAGCCCCCGAGGTGCCTTTGGTGGTGGATATGTCATCCAACATCTTGTCGCGAGCGCTTGATTTTTCCCGCCTGGGCATGGTTTATGCCGGTGCCCAGAAAAACGCCGGCTCGGCGGGCGTTACCCTGGTGATAGTGCGCAAGGATTTGCTGGACTATGCCGCTAGCACCTGTCCTTCGGTATTCAATCTACAGTTGGTGGCCAAGGCGCAATCCTTATTGAATACCCCGCCGACTTATGCCATATATATTTCCGGTCTGGTATTCAAATGGCTGTTACAGCAGGGTGGGGTGGCCGCAATGGATGCTTTAAGCAGCCAGAAAGCCAGCTTGCTTTACAGCTATATTGATAGCTCGCAGATGTATCACAACCCCGTATATCCAGCCGTGCGCTCGCGCATGAATGTGCCGTTTATTTTGCATAGTCCCGGACTTGACCAGCATTTTTTAAACGCCGCGCATGCTGCTGGCTTGCTGGCACTCAAGGGCCACAAGTCGGTTGGTGGCATGCGTGCCTCTATTTACAACGCTATGCCGTTACAAGGCGTGCAAGCCCTGGTGGCGTTTATGCAGGACTTTGAGGCGCGCCATGGATAGTGATTTACTAGCCCAGTTGCGGCCCTTGCGCGCACGCATTGACGCGCTCGACGACCAAATCCTGGCCTTGCTCAATCAACGTGCTCAGGCAGCCCTGGATGTGGGCGCAATCAAACAAAACCATAATGCCGCCGAGACCATACTCAAGCCGGAGCGTGAAGCGCTCATAATCAAGCGTTTGCAGCAGGCCAATAGCGGGCCGGTGCCACCCGAGTCCATCCAGGCCATTTGGGCGCAAATAATTTCAACCTGCAGGGGCTTGGAAAGCACTTTAACTATCGCTTTTCTGGGCCCGCAAGGGTCATTTTCCGAGCAGGCCGCTTACGAGCAGTTTGGTCACGCGATCAGCTGTCTGCGCTGCGAGTCGTTTGACGAGGTTTTTCGGGCGGTAGAGGCTGGTCAGGCCAATGTCGGCGTGGTGCCGGTAGAGAACTCTACCGAAGGGGCGGTCAACCGCAGCCTGGATCTACTGCTGGGCACCTCGCTTAAAGTTTTGGGCGAGCGCACCGTACACATTCAGCATAATCTGCTCACGCTTACCGGCGGCTTGCAAGGGGTAAATAAAGTACTGGGCCACCCCCAGGCCCTGGCCCAGTGTCAGGCTTGGTTGGCGCGCAACCACCCCAATCTTGACCGTCGTCCGGTAGCCAGTAATGCCGAGGCCGCGCGCCTGGCTGCTGAAGACCCGAGTTGTGCCGCGATTGCCGGCGATGGTGCGGCGGCTGCCTGGGGCTTGAGTGCGGTGGTCAGTGGTATTCAGGATGATCCACAGAATCAGACGCGTTTTCTGGCCATAGGCCCAGAAGATGCCGGGCGCACCGGCTACGATAAAACCAGCCTGATTCTGGCTGTGCCTAATCGTGCCGGGGCCTTGTACGAGATGCTGGCGCCCTTATCGCGCCATGGCGTATCCATGACGCGTTTCGAGTCCAGGCCAGCGCGCACCGGGCAGTGGGAATATTATTTTTATGTGGATGTCCTGGGTCACAGGCTGGATGATAACGTGGCACAGGCCATGGCCGAACTGCACCAGCAAGTAGCATTTTTCAAAATATTGGGCTCTTATCCCAGACAATAGGGCTTACGTATGTCCAAATATGAATCTTTTGCACCTTCATACATTCAGGCCATAGCCCCGTACCAGGCGGGCAAGCCGATCGAAGAGCTGGCGCGTGAATACCAGTTGCAGGCCGATTCGATCATCAAGTTGGCTTCGAACGAAAATCCTTTAGGCTGTGCGCCCAGCGTGCGCGCCGCCTTGGGTGCGGCCGTAGCCCAGCTGGGTGGGCGTTACCCGGATGCCAATGGCTTTGACCTTAAGGCGGCGCTGGCCCGCCACCATGGGGTTGAGCAAAATATGTTTACGCTGGGCAATGGTTCGAATGACTTGCTCGAACTCGCCTCGTTGGCGTTTTTGCAGCCCGGTAGCGCCGCGGTATACGCCGAGCACGCCTTCGTGGTTTACAAGCTGGCTACCCAGGCGCGGGGGGCAACTCACATACAAGTGCCTGCACGTAACTACGGCCATGATTTGCCAGCCATGCTGGCTGCCATTACACCCGCCACCAGGCTGTTATTTATCGCTAATCCGAACAATCCCACAGGTACGCATATTCCGGGTCAGGCCATACAAGGTTTTTTACAAGACGTTTATACAGCCCACGGCATGCGGGTGGTAGTAGTACTAGACGAGGCCTACGACGAGTACCTGCAGCCCGAACAACGTTCCGCCAGCACGGCCTGGGTGCGTGAATTTCCTAACCTGATCGTTACCCGCACTTTTTCCAAGGCCCATGGGCTCGCGGCCCTGCGGGTTGGCTATGCCTTGGCGCAAGCACATTTGACCGATTTACTTAATCGTGTGCGCCAGCCGTTTAACGTCGGCTCGCTGGCGCAGCTGGCTGCTTTGCACGCCCTGGCGGACCGCGATTTTTTACAACAAACTTATAGTTTGAACGCCAGTGGGCGCGAGCAGTTACAACAAGGTTTTGCGGCTTTGGGCCTGGAATACGTCCCCAGCAGCACCAACTTCGTATTGGTAAAGGTGGGCGACGCCCCGTTGGTAAATCAAAAATTGCTTGAACAAGGCATTATTGTGCGACCGGTAGCCGCTGACGGCCTGCCCGAGCACTTGCGCATCAGTATAGGCCTGACGTCTGAAAACCAGCGTCTGTTACAGGCTTTGCAACAAATATTGGCACCATGAGTCAGCCTTTGGTGAAGGTGCTGGCGGTAATTGGCACAGGCTTGATAGGTTGCTCTTTTGCTGCAGCCTTGCGCCGTGTAGGGCAGGTGGGTAAGGTTTTGGGCGTTGGGCGTACCAAAGCGTCACTCGAGCGCGCCCAGGGTCTGGGTTTTATAGACGAGATAGCCACTGTGCAACAGGCCGGCGCGCAAGCCGATTTGATTCTGCTGGCTACGCCGGTACGGGCCATGGGGCCAATCCTGCAACAGCTGGCCGGGGTCATTGCGGCGGATACGATTATTACCGATGCCGGCAGCACCAAGCTGGACGTGGCGCAGCTCGCACGCCAAAACCTGGGCGATGCCTACTTGCAGTTTATACCCGGCCACCCGATCGCGGGTTCCGAGATGGCCGGCCCCGAGGCGGCCGACCCCATGCTGTATCACGGCCGCAAGCTCGTGCTGACTCCATTTGACGATACCCCCGGCGTAGCCTTGCATCGTTTGATTCGCATCTGGGAGGCCTGTGGAGCGCAAGTGCGCATTATGTCGGCCACTGAGCACGATCAGGTGCTGGCCTCGGTGAGCCACTTGCCTCATTTGCTCGCGTCGGCCTATATGCACCAGGTAATTCGCAGCCCTAATGCGGATTTGCGCCTGGGTTTGGCTGGTACCGGATTTCGTGATTTCAGCCGCATAGCCGCGGGTTCAGCCGAGGTCTGGCGCGATATTTTTTTGTCCAACCGGGCGGCAGTTTTGCACGAACTGGATCAATTTCTGGAAGATTTGCAGCAAATGCGCCAGGCGCTCGCGGCCGAGCGTGGCCAGGAGCTCGAACAAATGCTCGAGCACGCTGCCCTGGCACGCCGCTTCTGGGCGGGGCGCAATCAGTTTTGACTGGGATTAAAGCATTATGAGTACTACGACAGTACCGGCTCTTGAACTTAAGCCGGCCCGAAACGCCAGCGGTACGGTTGTTGTGCCAGGCTCCAAAAGTATTTCCAATCGCGCCCTGTTGCTGGCAGCGTTGGCCCAGGGTAGTACCGAGTTAAGCGGCTTGCTCGACTCTGATGATACCAGTGTAATGCTTCAGTCTTTGGGCTCTTTGGGTATAAATATACAGCCAGGTGCTGCCGGTTTGTGTCTTAGCCAGGGGCCAGACTGGCCGGTTGCCAGTGCCGAGTTGTTTTTGGGTAATGCTGGCACTGCTTTCCGGCCCCTGACGGCCGTTTTGGCCATGCTAGGCGGTAGTTACAGCTTATCTGGGGTCAAACGTATGCACGAGCGCCCCATAAAAGACCTGGTTGAGGCTTTGCAAAGCATGGGCTGCGCTATTACGTATAAGGCCAATCACGGTTATCCGCCATTAAGCATTGGGCCAGCTAGCTTAAAGCCGATGCCGGTCGTCAAGGTGCGCGGCAACATTTCCAGCCAGTTTCTGACCGCTTTGCTGCTGGCTGCCCCGCTGGCTGCAGCGCAAATTTCCCAGGATGTGCGCATAGAAGTTGATGGCGATTTGATTTCAAAGCCATATATTCATATAACACTTGAGCTTATGCGTCACTTTGGGGTGTTGGTTAGCAATAATAACTGGCGGTCATTTGTGGTGCCAGCCAATGCGCGCTACACCAGCCCAGGGCGCTACCACATAGAAGGCGATGCGTCTTCGGCGTCTTATTTTTTAGGTCTGGCAACGATTGCCGGTGGCCCGATACGCATTGAAGGCATTGGCGCAGGCAGTATTCAGGGTGATCTGGCTTTTGCCGAGGTGGTGCAGGCCATGGGCGCACGCGTTGAATTTAGCGATCATGCCCTGGAGGTAAGTGGCTTGCAAGTGGCGCAGGGACAACGCCTGAAAGCCTTTGATTACGATTTCAATAATATTCCTGATGCCGCCATGACAGCAGCGGTACTGGCCTTGTACGCCGATGGTCCGTGTCATTTGCGTAATATAGCCAGTTGGAGGGTTAAGGAAACCGATCGTATCGCCGCTATGCAGGCCGAGTTGCAGGCCCTGGGTGCACGGGTAAGCGCTACCGCAGATAGCTTGAGTGTCGAGCCTATGCAGCCTGGACAATGGCGTCCTGCCAGCATTAAGACCTACGATGATCACCGTATGGCCATGTGTTTTTCGCTGGCCTGCTTTGGCCCGGTGGCGGTAAACATATTGGATCCGGGTTGTGTAGCCAAGACCTACCCTGGTTATTTTGATGATTTTCTGGCTTTGTTAAAGGGCTAGACTATGCAGGCTGGTACCGTACCCGTTATCACCATAGATGGCCCTACGGCCTCGGGCAAAGGTACAATTGCTCAATTGGTGGCCGCTGCCCTGGGCTGGCACGTGCTCGATAGTGGTGCCTTGTATCGCCTGTGCGCCCTGGCAATGCAGCAAGCCGGCGTTGGTGCCGACGATGCCGGGCTGGCGGCTGGCTACGCCCGTGATTTAAAAGTGCGCTTTGCGCCCGCCGGGATTTATCTTGATGGCCAGGAAGTCAGTCAGGCGATTCGTCAGGAATCCACAGGTAATCTGGCTTCCAGCATTGCTGCCATGCCAGCGGTGCGGGCCGCGCTATTGCAGCGCCAGCGCGACTTCAGACAGGCTCCAGGGCTGGTGGCTGACGGCCGCGATATGGGTACAGTGGTTTTTCCTGATGCGCAATTAAAGATATTTTTGGACGCGAGCGTACAGGTGCGCGCCGAAAGGCGCCATAAGCAGTTGATCGAAAAAGGCTTAACGGTTAAAATTACCGACCTTTTAAGTGATCTTAATCAACGCGATTTGCGCGATCGGAGTCGGGCGCATGCCCCTTTGGTTGCTGCGTCAGATGCCTTTGTCATAGATTCCTCCTGCATTGGCATAGATTCTGTGGTTGCTAAGATTTTGGATTTATGGGCCAACCGTAGGTCTTGAGCTGGGCCTGTTTGTATGTAGATTTAAATACAAATCAGGATTTTTTAACTTTTCAGCGCCATTTTGGCGTACTGCGGCCACCTGGCTTTTAAGCCGCTGGTTGCTAACAGGTTTTTAATACATGTCCACCCTTACTACCGAAGCCGCCTTGGGCGGTGAAAGCTTTGCCGATTTATTTGCGGCTAGCATCAAAGATCAAAACATGCGCTCGGGCGAGGTCATCTCCGCCGAGGTAATCCGTGTAGATCACAACTTTGTAGTCGTCAATGCCGGCCTCAAGTCCGAGGCCTATATCCCGCTGGAAGAGTTCCTCAACGACCAGGGTGAGCTCGAAGTCAACGAAGGCGACTTTGTCTCGGTTGCCATTGATTCGCTTGAAAACGGCTATGGCGATACGGTGCTCTCGCGCGACCGTGCCAAGCGCTTGTCTGCCTGGCTACAGCTTGAGCAAGCCCTGGAGTCGGGCGAGCTCATCACAGGCACCATTACCGGCAAGGTAAAAGGTGGCCTGACCGTTATGACCAACGCGATTCGTGCCTTTTTGCCGGGCTCGCTGGTTGATCTGCGTCCGGTCAAGGATACCACTCCATTCGAAGGCAAGACGATGGAGTTCAAGGTAATCAAGCTCGACCGCAAGCGCAACAACGTGGTGCTGTCGCGCCGCGCCGTGCTCGAAGCCAGCATGGGTGAGGAGCGCGAAAAACTGCTCGAAACCCTGCAAGAAGGCGTGGTCGTCAAAGGCGTTGTCAAAAATATTACCGATTATGGTGCGTTTGTCGACCTTGGCGGTATCGATGGCTTGCTACACATCACCGACATGGCCTGGCGGCGCGTACGTCACCCGTCCGAGGTGTTGCAGGTTGGTCAGGACATCGAAGCCAAGGTGCTCAAGTTCGATCAGGAAAAACAACGCGTCTCCCTGGGCGTCAAGCAGCTTGGCGAAGATCCCTGGATTGGCCTGGCGCGGCGCTATCCGCAAGGTACCCGTCTGTTTGGCAAGGTTACCAACCTCACCGACTATGGCGCTTTTGTTGAGGTCGAAGACGGTATTGAGGGTCTGGTGCACGTATCCGAAATGGATTGGACCAACAAAAACGTCGACCCACGCAAAGTAGTGACGCTGGGCCAGGAAGTAGAAGTCATGGTGCTGGAGATCGACGAGGACCGTCGGCGCATCTCCCTTGGCATGAAGCAATGCCGCCCCAATCCGTGGGAAGACTTCGCCAGCAACTTCAAGCGTGGTGACAAGGTCGCCGGCGCGATTAAGTCGATCACTGACTTCGGCGTATTTGTAGGTTTGCCTGGCGGTATCGATGGTCTGGTGCACTTATCTGATATATCCTGGTCCGAATCCGGCGAGGATGCGGTGCGCAACTTCAAAAAAGGCGACGAGATCGAAGCCGTGGTATTGGGTATAGACACCGACAAAGAACGCATTTCTTTGGGTGTCAAGCAGCTTGAGGGCGATCCCTTTAACAACTATATCGCCACCAATGACAAGGGTGCGGTAGTTGCCGGTACGGTTAAATCCGTAGAGCCCAAAGGTGCCGTCATCAATCTTTCGCTTGATGTAGATGGTTATTTACGTGCTTCCGAGATCGCCAGTGGTCGCGTAGAAGACGCTGGTAGCGTACTGTCAGTTGGTGATAACATCGATGCCATGATTATCAATGTCGATCGCAAGGCACGCTCTATCCAGCTGTCCATAAAAGCCCGTGATAACGCCGAAACGGCCGAAACCATCCAACGCATGACCGAAGCCAGCGCTTCCTCCGGTACTACCAACCTGGGTGCGCTGCTGAAAGCCAAGCTTGACCAACAACGCGAAGACTAATGCCTAGCATAGCCAGATCAGAACTTATAAATACGCTCGCCGCGCGCTACCCGCAGTTATCGGCGCGCGACATGGAGTTGGCCGTACGCACCATACTGGATGCCATGTCGGCATCCCTGGCGCGTGGGCAGCGTATTGAGATCCGTGGTTTTGGCAGCTTTTCGTTGTCCGAGCGCAAGCCGCGTGTAGGACGCAATCCCAGGTCTGGCGAGACGGTGCTGGTACCCGCTAAAAAGGTACCGCACTTCAAGCCAGGCAAGGATATGCGGGTTTTGGTAGACCAGGGCCCTGGTCTTGGCGATGAGCCTTACCCCAGGTCTTACTCCGGCGCGACACAGCTGTTTTAGGGGTCACAGGCATGCGAATATTGGTATGGGTACTACGTTTACTGGTTTTTGTACTGGTGCTGCTCTTTGCGTTGCAAAATACAGCTAGGGTTGACGTAGGCTTTTTTAACGATTACCAATTTCAGCAAATCCCTTTGATTGTTGTCATGCTGGTGGCATTTGTTATCGGCTTGCTGGCAGGCTTGTTACTTACAGCCCTGTCACTTATGCGCAAGCACCGTGAGCTGGCCCGTTTGCGGCGCCAACTTGAGCAGGCTGAAAAGCGGCTCAGCTCGGCGCCCAGCGGCCACGGTCAGTTGCTAAGCGAGACGGCGGCGCGCCCTGCGCCCTTGTAATGGCCGTCCATTTGTTGGAGGCACGGCGTGGATTTTGAGCCGTGGTGGCTGATATTTGTGCCACTGGTATTTGGCCTGGGATGGCTGGCCGCGCGTTTCGATATCCGGCAAATGCTGTCCGAAACCCGCAACCTGCCAGATTCCTACTTCAAGGGCCTGAATTTTTTACTGAACGAGCAGCCTGATCGGGCCATTGACGCCTTTGTTGAAGTCGCCAAGCTGGATCCCGAAACTACTGAGCTGCACTTTGCCTTGGGCAGTTTGTTTCGCCGCCGCGGTGAAATTGAGCGCGCCATCAGGGTCCACCAAAGCTTGCTGGCGCGGCCCGATTTACCCGCGCAGCAACTGGAAAACGCCCAGTTTGCCCTGGCCCAGGATTTTTTCAAGGCTGGCATGTTTGATCGTGCCGAGCAAGGTTTCAGAGCGATATTGGCGGGCAGCCATGCATTGGATGCCTTGCGCGCGCTGATTCGTATTCATGAGGCCGAACACGATTGGCCCCAGGCCATTGAGGCCGTGCGCCAGTTACAAGCGCGTATTCAGGAGCCTGTGCCTGAATTGGCGCATTATTACTGCGAGCTGGCGCAAGCCCAGCTTGATAGCAAAAACCCGGATTTCGACGTCATAGTGCGGGCCCTGGATGCTGCAGATAATGCCGTGCGCCAAACTGGCTCTACGCCTGCTTCTGCGACCCGTGTTTTGATGCTTAGGGCACATTTGGCCGTACTGCAAGGCGATCAGGCTGGCCAGCAGGCTTATTTGCAAGATATTTTCGAGGCCGCCCCTGAGTTTGCCGGGTTGGTAGCCCAGCATCTGCTCGATAGCTATACCGCCAGCCAGCGTGCTGAGCTGGGACTGGATGTATTATTGGCGCAATATCAGAAAATGCCCACCCTGGATTTGTTTAACGTTGTCTTCCGTGCGCTACGCCGTCTGCGCGGCGGCCAGCAGGCCTGGGGCTTTGCGCGCCAGGCTTTGCGCGCGCAGCCATCATTGCTGGGGCTGGACCGCCTGCTTGAGGTTGAACTGAGCCAGGAAAACAACCAGCACAGGCTTGAGCAACAAGATACAGGCGATGATGATCAACCTTTGCATGCTTTACTATACGGTGCCGACCTGGGCTTGTTGCGCAGCATGGTGCATCGACATAGCCAGCGCCTGGACCGTTACGCCTGTCGCCAGTGTGGCTTTGAAGCGCGTCGTTATTACTGGCAATGCCCAGGTTGTAACGGTTGGGAAACCTACTTGCCCAGACGCCTGGAGGAAACCCAATGACGCCGTTTCCAAGTGACAGGGTACGCCGTGCCCGTATACTCGTGCTAGGCGACATAATGCTGGATCGTTACTGGTTTGGCGAGGTGGACCGCATCTCGCCGGAAGCGCCGGTGCCGGTGGTACACGTAGCCAGGAGTGAGGATCGCCTCGGGGGCGCGGCCAACGTCGCGCGCAATATCGCCGCGCTCGGCGCACAAGTTAGTCTTATGGGGGTGGTTGGCCAGGATGAGGCCGGCCACAGGATCAGTCAGCTGCTAAAGCAGGACGCCATCGAGGACTTGCTGTTGCTTGATCAGGATGGCATGGATACCACCCTCAAGATGCGCGTACTCGGACGCCAGCAACAGTTGATCAGAGTGGATTTTGAACGTCAGCCAGGCCAACAGGTGCTGGCCCGCCTGCAAGAGCGTCTGGAGCAGAATCTAGGCAATTTTGACGTGCTGGTACTATCGGACTATGCCAAGGGCTGTTTAGCCTACTCCGAGGCTATTATCGCCAGTGCGCGCAAGCTTGGCATGCCGGTGCTGGTTGATCCCAAAGGCGAGCGTTACCAGCGTTATCAAGGGGCCAGTCTGGTTACCCCAAATCGTAGTGAAATGCGCGAAGCAGTGGGTGCATGGGCCAGCGAGCAAGAGTTGACCTCCAAGGCCCAGCAGTTACGCCAGCAACTCGATCTGCAGGCTTTATTGATTACCCGTTCAGAGCAGGGCATGACGCTATATACGGAACAAGGGCGCTGGCACGTGCAGGCCCAGGCCCAGGAGGTGTTCGACGTCTCGGGTGCCGGTGATACCGTGCTCGCCAGTCTGGCCGTCAGTAAGGCAGCCGGCCTAAGCTGGTATGAATCCATGCTATGGGCCAACAAGGCCGGTGGCATAGTAGTGGGCAAACTAGGTACTTCAACGGTAAGCGTTCAGGAGCTTTTATCATGATAGTAGTTACAGGTGCCGCGGGTTTTATTGGCAGTAACCTGGTACGTGGCTTAAATAGCCGTGGCATTACAGATGTTCTGGCGGTTGACGACCTAAGCGACGGTGATAAGTTTCGCAATCTTGTCGGTTGCGAGATTGCCGATTATCTTCACAAAGATGAGTTTCGGCAGCTGGTACTCACCAGGCGTCTGCCCAAGTTGCAGGCTATTTTGCATCAGGGCGCCTGTTCAGATACCACCGAGCGCAATGGCCAGTTCATGATGGATAACAACTACCGGGTTACGCTCGAACTATTTCATTATTGCCAGGAGCAAAGCCTGCCGTTTTTATATGCTTCTTCGGCAGCCGTTTATGGCGCCGGGCCGGAGTTTACAGAAGGCCCAAGCTTTGAGGCGCCATTGAACGTTTATGGCTATTCCAAACTACTGTTTGATCAGGTGCTGCGCCGCCATTTGCACGATTTAAGCGCCCCGGTAGTGGGTTTGCGCTACTTTAACGTATATGGCCCGCACGAGCAGCATAAGGGCCGTATGGCTTCGGTAGCATTTCACAATTATCAGCAATTTTTACAAGACGGTTACGTGCGCCTGTTTGGTGGTTGGGATGGTTATGCCGCGGGCGCCCAGCAACGCGATTTTATCCACGTCGATGACGTGGTAAGTGTAAACCTGCATTTTCTCGCCAATCCCCAGGTCTCTGGCGTATTTAACTGCGGTACCGGGCGCGCCCAAACCTTTAACGAGGTGGCCCAGACAGTGGTTAACACTATACGTACCAGCCAAGGACAAGCAGCTTTAGAGTTGCCGCAGTTGGTAGAACAGGGTCAGATAAAGTACATAGAGTTTCCTGATGACCTTAAAGGCCGCTATCAAAGCCATACCCAGGCTGATTTGCAGAACTTGCGGCAAGCGGGCTTCACGGCGGATTTTGCTGATGTGCAAAGCGGCGTCGCCAAATACATAAATGCGCTGCTGTAAGTACTAATACGCTAGGCTAAAAGAGCTTCTGGTTATAGTGCCAGGCCGGCGCAATGGGCATCATGGTTGGGCACTTTAACCACACAGGAGCTCATTGTCATGAACCCATTTTTGTATAGCACGGTTGTTAAGCCATCCAAGGAACCACTACATTGGCACATAAATACCCAGGCAAAGGCCGCCAGTGCCAGCCGCAGCCGGTTTTTGCAGCGTAGCCGCAAGCTGCTGAAAACCACGGCTCAGGCAGCTGGGGTGGCAGCGCTGGCCTGGTCTGGAGCCGCCTTTGCCCTGGATGTAAACAGCGCCAGTCTGGCACAGCTCAAAGGCATACGTGGCATAGGCCCTAAAACCGCGCAGATAATTATTGCCGAACGTAATCGGGCCGGGCGCTTTCAGTCGCTAAGCGACTTATCCGATCGGGTCCGGGGGATTGGGCCACGCAAGCTGCAGGCCTTGCAGGCCGCCGGATTGAACGTGGGCGCGCCCGATGCTATCCCAGACAAGCCCGCAAGCGTGACCAAAAAATAGTCCGATCAGTCAGGGCAAGCCACCATAATAGCGCCTCTAGGTGTATGATTGCGCCATGAATACTTATCCTACTATCGAAGACACTATAGGTTCTACGCCAATCGTACGGTTGCAGCGGGTAAGCGCGCAGGCGCAGTCCAGGGGCAACGTTATACTGGCCAAACTAGAGGGCAATAACCCGGCCGGCTCGGTAAAGGATCGGGCCGCCCTGAACATGATACGCCAGGCCGAGGCGCGTGGTGCTATCAAGCCGGGTGACACGATCATCGAGGCCACCAGCGGCAACACCGGCATAGCACTGGCAATGGCGGCTGCCATTATGGGCTATCGCATGGTTTTGCTGATGCCCGATAATTTATCCAAAGAGCGTTGCCTGGCCATGCAGGCTTACGGCGCCGAGCTGATACTTACCCCGGCCGCCAAGGGCGGTATGGAGTACGCCCGTGACCTGGCTTTCGAGATGCGTGACCAGGGCCAGGGTTTTTTGCTCGACCAGTTTGCCAATCAGGATAATTCCAGCGCCCATTACCAGAGCACCGGGCCTGAAATCTGGCAGCAGACCAATGGCGCAATAACCCATTTTGTTAGCGCTATGGGCACTACGGGCACGATTATGGGGGTGAGCCGCTATTTGCGTGAACAAAACCCGGCCATCCGCATAATCGGGGCGCAGCCCGCCGAGGGTGCGAATATTCCTGGTATTCGTAAGTGGCCCGAGCCCTATCAGCCTAAAATCTACGACCCGGCAGCGGTTGACGCTTTCGAGCCTATTACTCAAAACGACGCCGAGTCTATGGCCCGGCGCCTGGCCGAAGAGGAAGGGCTGTTTTGCGGTATTTCTTCAGCTGGCGCGGCGGTAGCGGCCTTGCGTGTGGCACAAACGGTTGACAATGCCACCATCGTATTTATTGTTTGTGATCGTGGCGACCGTTACCTGTCTACCGGGGTGTTTGGCCCGCTATAACCCATTTGTGTGGCTATCTCCTGGGCCAGTTCAGCTACTGAAGCAGCATAAAAATAACTGCGGTTGTACTGCGTAATGGCAAAGAAATTGGCGGTCACGCAGCGCATATCGTGGGTGTCACGGATTTCATCGCGTAAATCTATAATCCCCAGGGGGTATGTTTGCCAGGCCGTACCCGCGCCAGGCCGGGCGGTGGCGCCAGCGGCGCTTAAGCTAGCCCAATTGGTTTCTGGCTCAAGCCCATCCTGGGCGTATCGCCACGTAGCTGGCGGTAAGCTTACTGGAGCAAACACCGGTAAACCAGGCACCCAGCCGTGCTGGCGTAAAAAATTGGCTATCGAAAATATCGCATCGCTGGTGCTTGTTATCAAGTCTATAACACCATCGGCGTCGCCATCGACGGCGTAACGCAGCAGGCTGCCGGGCATAAACTGGGCCAGACCAATTGCCCCCGCATACGAACCATGCACAGCCACCGCATCGAGCTTTTGCTGATGGTGCAACAGCATTAAATCTGCCAGCTGGCTGCGAAACATTTGCTGGCGTTCGGGCCGACTGGCATCCGGGTAACGAAATGCCAGGGTGGTCAAGGTGTCAAGCACGCGGTGCTCGCCCATAAAATGGCCATATACCGTTTCTATCCCGATAATGGCAACAATGATCGAGGCTGGTACCCCACTGGCACTACTGGCCTGCTCCAGGGTGTTATGGTTGGTGCGCCAAAACTCTACGCCACGCTCGATGCGTATATGGTCAACGTGGCGTTGGCGGTAGCTCTGCCAGGCTTTACGGCTGCGTTTGCCGCTTTTGGGCGGTGCCATTAGGCGGGCTGCGCTGCTATTGAAGCGGGCCTGGGCGAGCAGGTTTTTTATCTCTGTATAGGGTATATTGTGTGCGCTAGCGGTTTGTCTGGCAAAAACTTCCACTTCTGGCAAGAGTGTGCCGTTAGGCTGGATAAAATCCCCGGTGCCAATAGATGTTGCCACTTGGGGGGTGGCAGTTGCTGAGCTTGTGCTTACGACCACTGCCTGCTTGGCATAATGGGCATTGGCGTCAGTTTGCTCGCTGGCGCAGGCAGATAAGAGAATTGACGCTACGACAACTTGCAAAATGTAGCCAGGTCTGAACATAATCGTCCTTATGGAGACTTTATTTTTTACCAATCCGGCGTGTCGCTTGCATGAAATGGGGGCCCAGCACCCAGAGTCACCCCAGCGCCTGGACGCCATTGCCGATCAGTTAACCGCTAACGGTCTGATTGATTTTTTAGCCCAGGAACACGGCCGCATGGCGAGTGTTGAAGAAATCCTTCGAGTGCATAGTAGCGATTATTTACAAAGCTTGCAGCAGGCCCTGCCAGCCAGCGGCTATCACGCCCTTGATGGCGATACCTTAATGAACCAGCATTCGTTAGAAGCAGCATTTGCCGCTGCTGGGGCCGGCTTAAGCGCCGTTCAGGCGGTACTTGAAGGGCCGGATAAAACCGCGTTTTGTGCCGTGCGCCCGCCTGGGCACCACGCCCGGCCGACCCATGCCATGGGCTTTTGCCTGTTCAATAACATCGCCATAGCTGCGCGCCACGCGCTGGAGCATTATGGCTTGCAGCGTGTCGCTATCATAGATTTTGATGTCCATCACGGCAATGGCACTGAAGAGATATTTCTTGCCGAAGAGCGCGTGTTAATGTGCAGTTATTACCAGCATCCGTTTTACCCGCATATGCGTGCCGAACATCCTGGTAAAAACATGGTAAATATACCGGTTGCGGCGTATGCCGATGGTGAGGTCATACGGGCCTTGGTAAAGCAGTACTGGCTGCCCGCGCTGCACGCATTCAAACCCCAGTTAATGCTGGTTTCGGCTGGCTTTGATGGCCATCGTGAAGACGATATGGGTAGCTTAAAGCTGGTTGAAGCTGATTTTGCCTGGATTACAAAACAACTGGTAGATGTGGCTAACCAGCACTGTCAAGGTAAAATAGTCAGCTTTCTGGAAGGTGGTTACGATTTATCTGCGTTAGGTCGCAGTGTTGTTGCGCATATAAGAGCCTTGGGGGATTACTGAGGCGCAACCGTTTAGGTACAGGTTTTTTTTATGGAGTATGTTCAATGAAGGTCTTAGTACCAGTAAAGCGCGTCGTTGATTTCAACGTCAAGGTGCGCGTCAAGTCCGATCAGTCCGGGGTTGACATCGCTAATGTCAAAATGTCCATGAACCCTTTTGATGAAATTGCCATCGAAGAGGCCGTGCGCCTGAAAGAAAAAAGTGGCGTAACCGAGGTAATAGCAGTTTCATGCGGTGTGGCCCAGTGCCAGGAAACCATCCGCACCGCCATGGCAATTGGCGCCGATCGTGGCATCCTGGTGCAAACCGATGCCGAGTTGCAACCGCTGGCGGTCGCCAAGTTGTTGGCCAAGCTGGTCGAAAAAGAAGCACCGCAGCTGGTTATTCTGGGCAAACAGGCCATCGATGACGACGCTAACCAAACCGGGCAGATGCTGGCGGCGCTGCTAGGTTGGCCACAAGCCACTTTCGCCAGCCAGGTGCAGCTCGAAGCCGATAGCGTAACCGTTACGCGTGAGGTTGATGGTGGCCTTGAAACCGTTAAGCTTGCCCTGCCAGCTGTTATAACCACTGACTTGCGTTTGAACGAGCCGCGTTATGTCACTTTGCCCAATATCATGAAGGCCAAGAAAAAGCCGCTCGATAGTGTTACGCCAGAGGACCTTGGGGTCGATGTCAGCCCTCGGCTGAAAACGCTGAAAGTCACTGAACCACCTGTGCGTAGCGCCGGTGTAATCGTGCCCGATGTAGCTACATTGGTAGATAAACTCAAAAATGAAGCAAAGGTGGTGTAAATGAGTATTCTGGTAATTGCCGAACACGACAACGCGCAACTCGGTAGCGCAACGCTTAATGCCGTAGCAGCCGCAGCTCAGCTCGATGCAGATGTGCACGTACTGGTAGCAGGTGAAAATGCCCAAGGCGTGGCGGATCAGGCCGCCCAGGCCGCAGCCGTGGCTAAGGTTTTATTGGCTGAGGGCCCGGCCCTGGCCAATGGCCTGGCTGAAAATCTGGCCGAACAGGTACTTAAGATAGCCCAGGATTACAGCCACGTATTGTTTGCCGCTACGGCTTCGGGTAAAAACGTAGCACCACGGGTAGCCGCCAGACTGGACGTAGCGCAAGTATCTGATGTAGTGGCTATCGAGTCGGCCGACACCTTTGTGCATCCTATCTATGCTGGTAATGCCCTGGCTACGGTGCAGTCGGCCGATGCCATCAAAGTGCTTACCGTGCGTACTACCGCGTTTGATGCGGTTGCAGCCACGGGTGGCAGCGCTGCGGTCGCGACTATAGATGCGGTCAGCGATACCGGCAAGGCTACGTTTGTTGGTCGTGAGCTGGCCAAAAGTGATCGTCCCGAGCTGGCGTCTGCTGCGGTGGTCGTCTCGGGCGGGCGGGCGCTTGGCAGCGCTGAAAATTTCAAGCTGCTTGAAGATCTGGCCGATAAGCTGGGTGCGGCTTTGGGGGCTTCACGTGCCGCCGTCGATGCCGGCTATGCACCTAACGACTGGCAGGTTGGTCAAACCGGCAAGATAGTTGCGCCGCAACTATACATCGCCGTCGGGATTTCTGGCGCGATACAGCACTTGGCCGGTATGAAGGACTCCAAGGTTATAGTTGCCATCAACAAAGACCCGGAAGCGCCTATCTTTGGGGTGGCTGACTACGGTTTAGTGGCTGATCTGTTTGAGGTCGTGCCAGAACTGACCAACTCACTTTAAGCAGGCAGGCACATGGCATTTCAGGCTCCCCTAGAAGACATACGTTTTGTTTTTCAACACCTGGCTAATTTGCCTGGGTTGCTTGAATTGCCTGGTTTTAACGGCGTTGATGCCGATACCATAAATGCGGTATTGGCAGAAAACGCCCGCTTTGTCCAGCAAGAGGTCGCCCCGTTAAATCGACTTGGTGATCAGCAGCCGGCCGCTTGCAAACAGGGTGTGGTGCAAACCAGCCCTGGCTTTAAAAAGGCCTACCTGGCGATGGTTGAGGCTGGCTGGCAGGGCCTGGCACACCCATCTGAAATAGGCGGGCAGGGCTTACCACAGCTGGTAGGTACGGCGGTAACCGAAAATCTTAATGCCGCCAGTGTAGCTTTTGGCCTGTGTCCGGTTTTAACTGACGGGGTAATTGATGCCCTGGCCCTGGTGGGCACGCCCGAGTTACAGCAAAAGTTTTTACCGGCCTTGGTAGCCGGGCGCTGGACCGGTACCATGAATCTTACCGAGGCCCAGGCCGGCTCGGACTTATCCGCCATTAAAACCCGTGCCGTAGCGCAGTCCGACGGCAGCTACCGGCTGACAGGCGAAAAAATCTTTATCACCTATGGCGAGCACGACTACACCGATAATATCGTGCATATGGTGCTGGCGCGCACTCCTGATGCCCCAGCCGGGGTCAAGGGTATTTCGCTGTTTCTGGTGCCCAAGTTTCTGGTCAATGACGATGGCTCGATTGGTCCGCGTAATGACGTTTATTGCGCCTCGCTGGAGCACAAATTGGGTATCCACGGCAGCCCCACGGCGGAGTTGCTGTTTGGTTCGGGTCAGGCCAGTCAGGCCGTGGGTGAGGGTGGTGCGCTTGGTTATCTGGTAGGTGAAGAGAACCGTGGCCTGGAATACATGTTCATCACCATGAACGCGGCGCGCTTTGCCATAGGTTTGCAAGGTGTGGGAATCTCCGAGCTAGCCTTGCAAAAGGCCGAGGCCTATGCCGCCGAACGTATTCAGGGCAGGCCCCTGGGCGCTGACGGCCCCAGGCCAATTAACCAGCACCCCGATGTGGCGCGCATGCTGGGCATTATGCGTGGTCTGACCGAGGGCGCGCGTGCGCTGGCCTACGTTGCCGCAGCGCAGCGTGACCTGTCTGTACATGCTATCGACGTCCAGCAGGCCGCTCAGGCCAAGGCGGCGTATGAATACTTTGTGCCATTGGTTAAAGCCTTTAGTACCGAGTCGGCCCTTGAAGTAAGTTCTTTGGGTTTGCAGGTGCACGGTGGCATGGGCTATATCGAAGAAACCGGTGTGGCTCAGCTCTACCGCGATGCACGTATTCTGCCAATTTATGAGGGTACCACCGCCATCCAGGCCAATGATTTTATAGCTCGCAAACTTGTGCGTGATGCAGGTGCTCAGGCCCGCTTGCAGCTAAGCTCTATGGACACTGTGGTGCAGCAATTGGCAGACTACGATGGTTCGCAGCGTGAAATTTTGCATATGCTGGCGCGCTCTTTGGCCGACGCTGTGGCTGCCTATGACGGTGCGCTTGATTGCATACTGGCCAGTGCTGGCAACGATATACGCACGGCGTATGCCGGTAGCGTTCCTATGCTGATGTTAGCTGGTACCGTGCACGCTGGCGCCTTGCTGGCGCGCTCGGCGTTACTGGCAGCACAGCTTTCAAGCCAGGCTGAAAAAAGCGATTTTTATGATCAAAAAATACGTACTGCTGGCTTCTACGGCGTTTATGTGCTGCCTAGGGCCAGAGCTTTGCAAGCTGCCATAGTAAACGCCCAGGCACTTAAAATTTAAATCCAGGCTTGCCTCATATACTGTTTTTGTGTACAGTAATACTGTAAATAAATTCAGTATATGAGGTGGGTATGTTGTATAAGGCACGCAATTTATGGCACAGCCTGGCCGCGCCAGCGGGCGATATGTTAATGGTTTTACTTTGGGCTGCGATGGTGCCGGGTCTGATGTGGTTAGGTACGGCGGTGGGGTTTTAAATACCAGGCGGGTTTTGGATGGTAGGCTGGTTTGCTAGTATTTGTAGCTTGCCGGAATCGCGCTTTATTTGTTAGAATGGCTGGCTTTGCATCCTCTGGTATGGTATCCATCTACTAACAAGCCATAGCCAAGATGCGCGGAGTATATCTTGAATATTATCGAAACTCTTGAGCAAGAAGAAATTGCTCGCCTGACCGAGGGTCGTAGCCTGCCAAAATTTGGCCCAGGCGATACCGTAGTCGTCAATGTCAACGTCGTCGAGGGTACGCGCAAGCGTATTCAAGCCTATGAGGGTGTTGTCATAGCCTGCCGTAACCGTGGTCTAAACTCCGCGTTTACCGTGCGCAAAATGTCCTCAGGCGAGGCCGTCGAGCGTACCTTCCAGCTGTATTCTCCCCAAATTGCCAGCATAGACGTAAAACGCCGTGGTGATGTGCGTCGTGCCAAGCTTTATTATCTGCGTAGCCGCACCGGTAAGGCGGCCCGTATCAAAGAAAAGCTGGTACGCAAGGCGGTCTGATCTTTATCGCAACAAAATTCAAAAAGGCGCTGCGAGCGCCTTTTTGTTTGCTTTGATGTATGCTATAGCTTTACTTCGTAGCCTTATATTGTATGAGTAAGCCCGGTGGCGTTGATACAGAACAACTAGAACATGGTTTTGACCCAACCGTGCAGCCTGTTGTACCAAGCTCGGTGTTGCCACCGATACCCGAGCAAAACTTAAGCCTGGAACACATAAAAGCAGTTTTTAACACCAGCTTTGTCTGGAATGTAGAGCCCTTGTTCGAGCAGGACTATCGACCGCGGCAAGAGCTGTGCGTAGGCGCGCGCGCGGCTGCGGTGCTCATGCCTTTGGTACAGCGGGCCGACGGCTTACATATGTTGCTGACGCGCCGCTCCGAGCACTTGCAGCACCACGCCGGCCAGATAAGTTTTCCGGGCGGCTGCGTAGAGCCGGTTGACCATAGCCCGATCGAGGCGGCTTTACGCGAAACCGCTGAAGAGGTGGGCATAAGACAAAATTTCATCAACGTGCTCGGAGTGCAGCCAAGCCTGTTGACCACCACGCATTTTCTGATGACCCCGGTGGTGGGTGAAGTATTGCCGGGTTTTGTCATAAAGCCAGATAGTACCGAGGTGGCACAGGTATTTGACGTACCCTTGGCCGTGCTCATGGATCCCAGTAATCATTTACTGCACCGGCTGGATACCGGCTTAGGTCATGGGCGCTACTTTTTTTCCATTCGCTGGCGCCAGCACTTTATCTGGGGTGCTACGGCCATCTTAATAAGAAATTTTTATCATTACCTGGCCTCTGCGCCCAGTCTACGCTGATACGCCGGGGCACCAGACAATAAGCCATTCAATAAGCCTTGGCCGCCTGGTTTTCGGCTATAATCCGAGCGTAGAAGGCGTGTCTTTTGGGGTTGATCTGGCCAGCGGCGACGGCCTGTAATACGGCGCAGCCGGGCTCGTGCAGGTGCGTGCAGTTATAGAAGCGGCAGGCGGACAAAAATGGTACGAACTCGCGTAGCCCATGGGCCAGCTCGGTCTGGCTTAAGTGCTGCAAACCAAAGGTCTGAAACCCCGGTGAGTCGATGATTTCGCCAATCACTTTACCGCTCGCGTCCCTTAAGCTGTACATATTGGTTTGGGTGGTAGTGTGCCGGCCCGTGCCCAGGGCCTGTGAGTGTTCTTGCGTATGCACCTGGGCGGATGGTACCAGGGCGTTGAGCAGGGTCGATTTACCCATGGCGCTTTGGCCCAGTAGCAGGCTGCGCTGGCCGCTTAATAATGGCAGCAGCATAGCCCTGGTTGCTGCGCTATCCAAGGCGCTGATCTCATGTACCGCAACTCCCAATCCAGGCATATTGGCCAGACGTGCGCGCGCCAGTTCTATGTCAGGTAAATCAGCCTTGTTCAGTAGTATGAGGGCTGGTACATCAGCACTATGTGCAGCTAGCAGAACGCGCCAGGCAAGCTCGTCAGAGAACTCTGGCTGGGGCGCAAGTACCAGCAGCATCTGGCTGATGTTGGCGGCAAAAAGCTTACTGCGCGTAGCATCTGAGCGATAAAACAGGTTTTTTCTGGGATAGACCCGATTGATTACACCGGCATTGTTATCTAATGGGCTGAACTCGACCAGGTCGCCTACGGCCAGGCCGGTTTTTTTGCCGCGCGTATAGCAAAGTCGCGGGTCGCTACTGCCTGCGCTGGCCTGTACCAGGTAGTGCCGTCCATGGGCGGCGGTGATAGTGCCTTCAGGCATGCTGCAGGTGCGCTATGCGCACTACCGCTGGTGGGTGGCTGTCATACCAGGCCGAATGTAATGGGTCGGGCGTAAGCGTGGCGGCGTTATCGTCGTACAGTTTGACCAGCGCGCTAACCAGGTCGGCCGCCCCGCATTGACTCACGGCGTAGCTATCGGCCTGAAATTCGTCCTTGCGCGAGAGCATGCTGGCTATGGGCGTATACCAAAAGCTAAATACCGGCAGGGTTAGCATAAACAGTAACAAGGCCATGCCATCATTGGCACGTCCTAGTTGCGGCACGACACCCAGGTCGGTATAAAACCAGCTTTGATTTGCCAGCCAGGCCAGTATCTGCAGCAGCACGCCGGCGCTGATAAAGCTGAGCAAAATACGCTTGAGTACGTGGCGGTGGGTAAAATGCCCCAGCTCATGGGCCAAGACGGCCACTATTTCCTGATTGTTCAGGCGTGCCAGCAAGGTGTCAAAAAACACTATGCGCTTATGCTGGCCAAAGCCGGTAAAGTAGGCATTGCCATGCGCAGAGCGGCGCGAACCGTCCATCACAAACAAGCCATCCAGGCTAAAATTGCAACGCCTGGCCAAAGCGTGGATATCAGCGCTTAAAGTGGCGTTGTCCAAAGCTGTGAAGCGGTTAAACAAGGGCGCTATAAAGCTTGGGTATAGCCATATTATGAGCAAGTTAAATATTACCCAGGCACCCCAGGCCCACCAGGCCCAGTGGGCGCTGAAAGCCTGCATGAACCACAGTATCAGCAGCAGCAAAGGCGTGCCCAGCACCAGGGTAACCAGCAGCATTTTTAGGCTATCGTTAACAAACAGGGCTGGGGTCATGCGGTTAAAGCCAAAGCGTTGTTCGATGCTAAAGGTACGCCAGGCGTTAAACAGCAGGCCCACCAAGCCCAGAATTGCCAGCACGATACCGATTAGCAAAGCCTGGCGCCAAAGCTCGGAGTCTATTAGCCGGGCCAGGTGTAGGTCCAGCCATTGCAGTCCACCCAGCAAGGTCAAGCCCAGCAAAATGGCGGCTTCGGTGACGCGTTCGAACATGGCAAACTGCGTGCGCGCCACGGTGTAGTCGGCGGCCCGTTGGTGGCTGTTGAGACTTATGCGCTGGGCAAAATCATCCGGTACACGGTCACGATGGCGCAGCACGTGCCTGATCTGCCTTTGGGCGAGCCAGGATTTCAACAACAAATCAGTCAGTAAACAGGCTACGAAAATATAACTTAGCATCTAAAACGGCCAACTCGGGGTGGTAATTGCAGTGAATTTATGCGCGTATGCGAAAATGATGGTTCGACTAACGCTTGCTAACCTTTAGGTTAAGCTTACACACTTATTAACGGAAATTATAGGATATGGCAAATAACGAACAGCGCTTGATTTGGTTAGACATGGAAATGACGGGACTGGTTCCAGCCAAAGAGCGCATTATAGAGATAGCCCTTATAGTTACCGAGGCCGACCTGAGCGTAGTCGCCCAAGCCCCTGTACTGGTGCTGCACCAGCCCGATGAGCTGCTGGCGGCCATGGACAAGTGGAACCAGTCCACCCATAGCAAAAGCGGTTTGATCCAAAAGGTTAGGGCGGCGACGCTTAATGAGGCCCAGGCCGAGGATATATTGCTGGAATTTCTGCGACCCTTGGTACCAGAAGGCAAGTCCCCCATGTGCGGTAACACAATTTGCCAGGACCGCCGCTTTATGGCGCTTTACATGCCGCGCCTGGAAGCCTATTTTCATTATCGCAACCTGGATGTCAGCACCCTCAAAGAGCTGTCGTTGCGCTGGCGCCCCGAAGTCTATCGCAGCTTTACCAAGCAAAGTAAACACGAAGCTTTAGCCGATATACAGGAATCCATAGACGAGCTTAAGCATTATCGTGAACACTTTTTGCGTGTATAGGAGTTTATAAATGCTGGGTGCAGGTATAGCAGGTATTGGTACCGATTTGATCAGGGTGGCGCGTATACGACGCGTGCACGCACGTTTTGGCGCGCGTTTTGTCAAACGTATCCTGGGTCCGCAAGAGCAGGTGGTCTACGCCCAGCGCAATGCCCGCGACCCCAATCGGGGGGTGCTGTATCTGGCCACCCGTTTCGCCGCTAAAGAAGCCTTCTCCAAGGCTATCGGCCTGGGTATGCACATGCCTATGGCATGGTCCCGTGTACAAGTGATAAACCGGCGCGGCGGTGCCCCGGAAATACACCTGTGCGAGCCTTTGGCCGAGTGGTACAACAGTCGTTTTGGACGCGCCCACGTTTCCATGACCGATGAGTCAGATATGGTCGCAGCGTTCGTAGTTATAGAGGCCTTGGCATGCAATACCACAACATGAACGCGCTGGATGGCTTACTTCCAGGGCCGGTAATGGTCGACGTGCAAGGCCTGGAATTGCAGGAGCATGAGGCCAGTCGGTTGCGCAACCCCTTGGTGGGTGGCGTAATCCTGTTTACGCGTAACTTCGCCAATCGGGCGCAGTTAACCAGGCTGTGCGCCGCCATTCACGCCGCCCGCCCTGGGCCATTGTTAATTGCGGTGGACCACGAAGGCGGGCGGGTGCAACGCTTTAAGGCCGATGGCTTTACGCCCTTGCCAGCCATGCGCGCATTGGGGCGCTGGTATGATGCCGAGCCGCAGCAGGCCATGCACGCAGCTAGCGAAATAGGCTTTGTGCTGGCCAGTGAGCTGCGCGCCTGTGGTGTGGATTTTAGCTTTACGCCGGTGCTGGATCTGGATTATGGCGTAAGTCAGGTAATCGGTGACCGCGCTTTGCACTCCCGCCCCCAAGTGGTAACCATGCTGGCGCGTGCGCTGGTGCAGGGGCTGGCACAAGCAGGCATGGCGGCTTGCGGCAAACATTTTCCTGGTCACGGTGCCGTAGCGGCTGATTCGCATCTGGATATACCGGTAGATAATCGTAGCCTGGCGCAGATTCTTGCCGCAGACGCTGCGCCGTACGCCTGGCTTGGCGATCTGGGTATGCCAGCGGTGATGCCCGCACACGTTATATACCCAGAGGTGGCGCCCGAGCCGGCGGGCTTTTCACGCCGCTGGATTGGGGATATTTTGCGCGGCCATTTGCGCTACGATGGTATGGTTTTCTCGGATGATTTGACCATGCAAGGGGCGAGCGTCGCCGGCGATATCTATGACCGTGCCAACGCCGCCCTAAGGGCTGGCTGCGACATGGTTTTGGTGTGCAATCGCCCGGATTTGGCCGATCAGTTACTGGGCGCCATGCACGGCTTCCAGATCAACCAGCAGGCGGTGCAGCGCCTGTTGCGGCTAATGCCAGCACGGCCTGCAGCTGATTGGCAGGAGCTTTTATCAGACCCAAGGTATTTACGTGCCCGAAGCATTCGATCTGACCACATTTCTGGCTGAGTTACCAAATTTACCAGGAGTTTACCGGCACCTGGATGCCGCCGGCGAGGTCTTGTATGTGGGCAAAGCGCGTGATCTGAAAAAACGCGTCAGCTCCTACTTTCGTAAATCTGGCCACGGCCCGCGTATCGCTCATATGCTGGCGCGCGTGGCGCGCACCGAAATCACCGTTACACGCACCGAAGCCGAAGCCTTGATCCTGGAAAACAATCTGATCAAGCGCTTGCGGCCGCGTTATAACATTCTGTTTCGTGATGATAAGTCCTACCCTTACCTGCACATAACCGAGCACGCTGCCCCGCGTATCGTTTATTACCGTGGCAGCACCCGTGGCAAGGGCCACTTTTTTGGACCGTTTCCAAACTCCTGGGCGGTACGCGAAACCATTCAAATACTGCAAAAGGTATTTAAACTGCGCACCTGCGAGGATAGCGTCTATGCGCACCGCACGCGCCCTTGTCTGTTGTACCAGATCGGCCGCTGTTCGGCGCCTTGCGTCAATTTAATCGATCTGGATGCCTATCGTGCCGATGTACAGCGGGCCATACGTTTTCTTGAAGGCCATACCAGCGAGTTGATGCAGGATTTAGAACAACGTATGGTGCACGCTGCCGAGCGCCAGGAGTATGAACAGGCTGCCGTGCTGCGCGATCAAATGCGCGCCCTGGCCAAGGTCCTACAGCAACAAACCATGGAAGAGGGCAACGAGGAAAACGTTGACATAATCGCACTGGAGCAGGCTGGTGGTACGGTGTGCGTTAACCTGGCCATGGTACGCAATGGCCGCCATCTGGGGGATCGGCAGCTGTTTCCCACCCAGGCCCAGTACGATAGCCCGACCGATGTGCTGGCGGCTTTCGTTGCCCAGCATTATGCCGCTAACCCGGTGCCGCCGGTACTGGTTTGCAGCCACAAACTACCGGATGATGATTTGCTCGCTATGCTCATGGCGCAGCATAATCAGCGCATACGCACGATTTACCGCCCGCAAGGCGCGCGTAAATCATGGTTAGAGCAGGCCCGCCGCAATGCCAGCCTCGCCTTGACGCGCCGTTTGAGTGAGTCGACCGCGCGCGAGGCGCGTAGCCTGGCCTTGGCTGAGGTTTTGGGGCTTGATACCAGCGATCAGGCCTTGGATGAGCTGCATATAGAGTGTTTTGATATTAGTCATAGCGCTGGCGAGGCTACCCAGGCTTCCTGCGTGGTATACCAAAACCACGCAATGCAAAATTCCTTGTATCGGCGCTTTAACATTGCTGGTATCACCCCCGGCGATGATTATGCTGCCATGCGTCAGGCCTTGCTGCGTCGCTATGCGAGCGTGGCTGAAAATGCTGCCCACATGCCTGATATCGTATTGATCGATGGTGGCAAGGGGCAGGTGACGATAGCCCACCAGGTATTTGTCGAACTGGGGCTGGATGTTACGGCTATAGTTGGGGTAGCCAAGGGTGAGAAGCGCAAAGTGGGCCTGGAAACCTTGGTATTTGCCGATGGACGCAAGCCCGTGGCGCTAGGGCTTGATTCCGCTGCGCTGATGCTGGTAGCGCAAATTCGCGACGAAGCGCACCGTTTTGCCATAACCGGCATGCGGGCACGCCGGGCCAAGGCACGTAACGTCTCGCGCCTGGAGCAAATACCCGGCATTGGCAGCCACCGACGCCATAGCTTATTGGCTCGTTTCGGCGGCTTTGCCGGGGTGGTTGACGCCAGTATCGACGAACTTGCCCAGGTAACAGGTATATCCAGGCAGTTGGCCCAGCGCATCTACGATGCACTGCATTAACGACTAGGTTATATTGCTGCTTATGCCATTTAATATCCCCATTGCGTTAACCTGGTTTCGTATCGCCATGATCCCCCTGATCGTGGCTTGTTATTATTTGCCCGAAAGCTGGATTGGTAGCTGGCGCGACTGCGCAGCGGCATTAGCGTTCATACTGGCGGCTATCACCGACTGGTTCGACGGCTGGCTGGCGCGCCGCTGGAACCAGACCTCAGCCTTTGGGGCGTTTCTTGACCCGGTTGCAGACAAGTTAATGGTTTGCGCGGCCTTACTGATTTTGCTCGACCTTGGCCGGGTCGATGCCATTATCGCCCTCATAATAATAGGTCGCGAAATTACCATTTCGGCATTACGCGAGTGGATGGCCAAGATCGGCGCTAGCGCCAGCGTAGCGGTAAGTTGGTTGGGCAAGTTTAAAACCGCAGCACAAATGATAGCCATTCCCTGCTTACTTTACTGGCAGCCGTTGTACGGTATACCCACCCGCCAGTTGGGAACCGGGCTGATCGTGGTCGCTGCATTTTTGACCCTATGGTCAATGTTTTATTACCTGCGTATGGCCTGGCCAGAAATGCGCCAGCGTAGCTGACCGATAGCTTGAGGGCGCATCGGTAGTATTTTTCACAATACGATAATACGGTTTCATTATGTGAGATGGGCTATGCTGCATCGCAGTTAAATCTATTTCATTACAAGAAATTTTATTTCACAAAGTAGAATGTAATACATATAGCGTTGATTTAAAATAATAAAATATTATGTCTTATATAAGATATAAGTGCTATGTGCACTGCATCATAAGAGTACACTTATCGCATCATTCATTAGCTATAGGAGATACCTTATGAGCACCCGCGAACAACAAATCCGCGCCTTACAAAACAGCTGGGCCCAGGACCCCCGTTGGCATGGCATCAAGCGTGGCTATGGGGCAGAAGAAGTTATTAATCTACGTGGTTCGGTCTGTGTTGAGCATACCCTGGCACGCCGTGGGGCAGAAAAATTGTGGGATCTGCTGCATACCGAGGATTTCGTCAATGCCCTGGGAGCGCTTACTGGTAATCAGGCCATGCAACAGGTAAAAGCCGGTCTAAAGGCTATTTATCTATCCGGCTGGCAGGTGGCGGGTGATGCCAATATCGCCGGTGAGATGTATCCCGATCAGTCGCTTTATCCTGCCAATTCGGTACCCAGCGTGGTCAAGCGCATTAACAATACCCTGACGCGCTGTGACCAAATTCAGTGGATGGAAGGCAAAAACCCCGGCGATGCCGATTACGTAGACTATTTTGCGCCTATAGTGGCTGATGCCGAAGCAGGTTTTGGGGGGGTGCTCAACGCCTTTGAGTTAATGAAGGGCATGATCGAGGCCGGTGCCGCCGGCGTGCACTTTGAAGACCAGTTGGCTGCGGTAAAAAAATGTGGCCATATGGGCGGCAAAGTTTTGGTGCCTACCCGCGAAGCCGTGGCCAAACTAATCTCCGCGCGTCTGGCCGCCGACGTGCTGAATGTGCCAACCTTACTGGTGGCGCGCACCGACGCCGAGGCCGCTGATTTGCTGACTAGCGACGTGGACGAAAATGACGCTGCATTCATTACTGGTGAACGCACTATTGAAGGCTTTTATCGCACCCGTGCCGGGGTGGATCAGGCCATATCCCGTGGCTTGGCCTACGCTCCATACGCTGACCTTATCTGGTGCGAAACCTCTACACCCAACCTGGAGTACGCGCGCAAATTTGCCACAGCAATTCATCGCCAGTTTCCGGGCAAGATGCTGGCCTATAACTGTTCGCCGTCGTTTAACTGGAAGAAAAACCTCGATGACGCCACTATTGCCAAGTTCCAGCGCGAGCTCGCCGCCATGGGCTACAAATTTCAGTTCATCACGCTGGCCGGCTTCCATGCCTTGAACTACAGCATGTTTGAACTTGCGCATGGCTACGCCAGCGAGCAGATGACGGCCTTCGTAGAGTTACAGCAAAAAGAGTTTGCCGCTGCCGATAAAGGCTTTACCGCGGTTAAACACCAGCGTGAAGTGGGTGTTGGCTACTTTGATGCGGTAACTCAAACTATCGAAGGTGGCCAGTCCTCAACCACGGCCCTGTCTGGCTCAACCGAAGAGGCGCAATTCGAGGCCGGCGTAACGGCATAAATGGCGTAAACTTGGCGGATTATTAATTTTAATTGACAAGCAACCCGCGCCCGCGGGTTGCCGCCGAGTATGCCAGCAGAGCTTTCTTTATATCAGGTATCCAGCTTTCTTAGCGCCGTAGCGCTTTTCAGCGTGGCGGCGTTTTTGGGCAAAGTCCTGCGCAAGCACCATGATCGCCACGAAATAGTCGCCGATGACGTACTTAAGCTGGTGCTGGGGGCCAGCCTGTCCCTGTTTGGCTTATTGCTGGGTTTTATGCTGTCTTTTGCCGTCAGCGGCCATAATAATCGCATTCAGGCTGAAGAAAATGAAGCTTATGCAATCGGCAAGGCCTTTCAGCGCGTCACCTTATTAGCGCCGCAAGATCAGTCGCAGGCGCGTGATATGTTGCGCCAGTACATGCAGTTGCGCATAGATTTTTTTTCTAGCGCAGACCCAGCAGAGCGTGAAAACACTGACAACGCCAGCACCGAGTTGCAAAATCGCATGTGGCTGCTGCTAAGCGCCAAGGTCCAGCAAAATCCTGGACCCTTACAGGCTTCGATGCTGGACGCTTGTGATGGTTTATTTGCCGCCCAACAAAAAACGCAGGCCAGTTGGCGTGCGCAAATCCCTACGCTTGCCTGGGCCTTGGTATTAATGTTTGCCTTGTGTTGCAACTTTTTAATTGGTTATAACTTACACGGTTTGCGCGGTAATAACCTGCTCATAATGACTTTTCCGGTGCTGATTGCCTTGTCATTTTTTATGATCCACCAATTGGATACACCTGGTGGCAGCTTTATCGAAGTACGTCCAGACAATCTTTACATACTGGAGCGCCTGCAGGCCAAAACATAATAGTCCTGTAGTACAGGTCTTACTGGCTCGGTTAGCATAAAAATAAATCGTAGCCCTTGAAATTTTGTCATACGGCCTTAAATAAATGGTAGTCCGCGGGCAGGCAGTTATTCCTACCTGGCTCGCACAACCATCAATTAACCGAGGTAAATAAACATGGCAAACAATCTTACGCGTTATTCACCCTTTGGTGATTTAAGTGATTTTCAAGAGCTTTTCCATCGCTTTCCGTTGGCCGGTTCTTTAGCCAGCCGTCAGGAAGAGCCGCGTATCAATATCGACGTAACCGAAACCGAAAATGCCTATCAGGTAAAGGCCGAAGTGCCGGGCGCCAGCAAGGACGACGTCAAGGTTTCCATCGAAGATAACGTGGTCTCTATCCGGGTGGAAAAAAGCTCCGAGTCCGAGCAAAAAGAAGGCGAAACCGTTTTACGCCGTGAGCGCTATCACGGAGTGCAGGTGCGCCGCTTCAGCCTGGCTCAGGATATCGATGCGGCCCAGGCTAGTGCCAAATGCAGCGATGGGGTACTAGAGCTCGAGCTGCCCAAAAAGCTCAGTGCTGCCAACGCCCGCGTGCTGGATGTGCAGTAAGCTCAGCCGCTATCTGGTATAACGTCAGCCCATAACCCCCTGCCTAGGCAGGGGTTTTTTACTTGTATTGCGCAAGCGGCACTAAGCGTTGTTTAAAAAGGTGCCTATGCGCGCATATAGCCGCTGACATTCGTCTTTGACCAGGTCTTCCAGATTAATAAAGGCGTGCGGCATGTCCTCAAAGTGCAGGTGTTCGGTGCGTATACCGGCTTGTTGCAGTTTTTCCAGATAGGCCAGGTTTTCGTCACGCAAGGGGCAAAACTCAGCCGTTATTACCAGTGTGGCCGGCATACGTGCGCTGAACTCACCAAAAATCGGTGATATTTCTTTACGGTTTTCGCCGTTTTGCAAATAGTTTTCGTAGTACCAGATAATCTTGGCTTTTTGCAGCAGGTAGCCAGCGGCGTTTTGTTCAATCGAAGGAAAGCTCATGGTGTAATCCAGCCCCGGATAAATCAAAACTGCTTTATCCAGGTTAACCGCCGGATCAAACTGGCATCTGCCCACCACGGTAGCCACCAGTGCCCCACCGGCAGAATCACCGATCAGGGATAATTTTGGCAAATAGTTGATTTTGCGTGCCTGCAATACCGGCCAGATATGTTTAACCACTGCGTAGGCATCAATAACGCCGCATGGATAGGGGTTTTCAGGTGCCAGGCGATACTCTACCGCGACTACTATATGGCCGCTGGCCGCCGCAATCTTGCGGCTAATCGCGTCGTAAACGGTAATACTGCCAACCATGTGTCCACCACCGTGGTAGTGGATAAGCACTGGACGCTTTTCGCCAGGGGCAGGGTGATAAATTCTGATGGGTACGTTATAGCCGGGAGCCGGCACGATTTCATCCCAAACCGCAGCTATAGCTGGGATGTCGGTCACTAACTGGCGGGTAATGTCGGCCAGCCATTCGCGTGAATTTACTGCGGTGGCTTTATAGCCAGCAGCAATCAATGCCGGTATTTGCTGGTTTAGCTGGTCCAGAAAGGGTTTTAACTTAGGGCTTATGGCGCGCATGAGGCATACCTTGGTAAAAGCTGGTTATCGATGGGCGGTGCTAGATGGCAGGTTATCACATCATGGCCGCCGCTTTCGTCTTATACTTGCGCCATGGAACAAAATCAGATCGCAAAGGGCTTGTTTGCCGACTTGGGTGTGCGCCACCAGGCAGTTTTGCAGGCGGCCTTGCACTCGTTTTGTGTCAAGGGTTACTTTAATACCTCGATACAGGATATCGTCGCTGACAGCAATGTATCGGTTGGTTTTATCTACCATCACTTTGGCGATAAAGCCGGCCTTGCCAGGGCTTTGTTTGACCATTTTCTGGGGCGCATGAATGAGCTGCTCGATCAGATCGAGGCGCGCTATGCCAACGCGCAAGAGCGTTGCCGGGCGGTTATAGAAATGCTGTTTGACCTAACCGAAGCCGAGCCCGAAGCGATGGAGTTTATAATCCATGCGCGCCATCGTGAATTTTTGCCCACGGTGAAATCGATTTGCTCGACCTCGGCGTTTATTAGAATGCGCAGATTTGTAGCATTAGGCATAGAGTCTGGCGAGCTCCAGCCCATGGACGCCGTACTCGCCGCCAGTCTGGCCTATGGGGCCGCTATTCGTATGATCTGCCTGCGCCTCGATGGCGTAATCGAGCAGCCCATAACGGCTTATTTGCCCGAGCTTTGGCGCCGCAATTGGACTTTGCTGGAAAACCCCTCCTGCAGCAGCATGCCCGCCTAGGGGTAAATACTTAATTATCATCTAGCCTGAAGCGATCATATAATAATTTAGAACGAACGTTCGTTCTAAATAAAACAGGAGACATAATGGCACACCATATTCTTATTATTGGCGGCGGTATTGGCGGCACCATGACCGCCAATCACCTGGTCACCAAAATGTACCCGGAAATACGTCAGGGCAAGGTCAAAGTAACGCTGGTATCCAATTCACCTTGGCATTATTACAAGCCGGCCTTTATGTACGTGGCCTTTAATAGGTTTTTCCGTGATGAGTTGCGCCGTCGCCAACGTGATTTGCTCAGACCCGAGATAGATTTTCGCCTCGAAGAAGTAAACCGTTTCGATTTTCAGGCGAATAAGGTGCAATGTGCCAGCGGGGCCATCATTGCTTATGACCAGTTGGTCATTTCTACCGGCTGTGTGCCAGCGCCAGAGCGTATCGAAGGCCTTAAAGAAGGTGGTGATCATTTTTATCTGCACGCTCCGGCACGCCAGCTGGCCGATAAGCTGGCCACCATAGAAAAGGGCCGGGTGTTTATTACCGTAACTTTCCCCAAAACCCATAACGTACCCCACCAATGCGGTATTGCGCCTATGGAAACCACGCTTATGCTGGATGAATTGCTGCGCAAGCGTGGCGTGCGCGAGCAGGTTGAAATCGTTTACACCTACCCTACGGTAGCGCAATTGTTGCGTGGTTGCCTATTCATGCAAAAAGAAACCTGCGAGGTTTTACCGAGCGTATTCGAGCAAAAAAACATTAAATATCAGCGCGGTTTTACCCTGGCACGGGTCGATCCGGAGCGCAAGATAGCCTATTCGGAAGAGGGCAAAGAAGAAAATTTCGATATCCTCATGGCCACACCGCCCATACAAGCGGTCAAGGCGGTGCGCGACACTGGCATTTCGCAGGCTGTGGATGACGAGGGCTGGCTGCCCACCGATCACGAAACCATGAAGGTCGTGGGCCTAGATAACGTCTATGTATTAGGTGACACGGTTGACCTGCCAATCAGTAAAGCGGGTGGCTCCTGCCACAACCAATCCCCGGTAGTAGTCAATAACCTGGCTTCCGAGTATCGTTTTGGCCGGGTTTGCGATGCTTACGAGGGCAGGGTGGTAGCTATCGCACAAATGGGTCTGGAGGCCGGTATGCCGCTTTGGTATGACTACACCGAGGATGTTCACCCGACACCGCCCACCAAGCTTGGTGGCCTGATGCGCAAGGGCTTTAACCGCGGTGTGTACTGGTCGGTTGCGCGTGGTCTGGTGTAAAGGTAACAGTTAAAGGAGTCGATGATGTCAGAAGCACAGGAAAACGATCAGATAACAACTGGCCATGTGGATATGTCTGCCACGCTTTTACCAGTGGATAATATGCTGCAAAATGACGCCAGCATGCAGGGTTTACAGGAATTAATCGATAAGCTTGAGCCTTTACTGGCTGGTGGCCGCTTGACCAGAATGGTGGATTTATTATCGGTAGTTTGCGATCTGGTGGATATGTCTGATGATTACATGCTTGAGAAGCTGGTCAGGGGCGTGGACGACGCCGTGGGCGGAGCCTGGACCATGGGTAACGCCGCGCGCATGGCCCGCGTGCAGGTAAGCCAGATGCAAGAGCCGCCAAGCATGGTTGGCCTATTGCGTATGGCCCGCCAGCCTGATGCGCGCCGTGGCCTGGCGTGGCTATTTACAACCGCAGCGGTGTTAGGCAAGGGTATGCGCTATGACCCGGTGGACGATACCGAAGATTAGTTGCCCAAACGTAACATGTTAGCCTTTTTAGCTTAATTTAAGCCCGCAAGTAAAGCTCGCGGGCTTTTTTTTAGCAAACTTAGCATTTTTTGGATATAAAAACTTAGTACTTTAGATGGTAAAAGTATTATACTAACCAATAGTTTATTTATATTGCTTTTTACTTAAAACTTAATTAAGACCTGTATGGAGGTCATTCATATGTTATTGCGCTTTAATAAACACATGATTTATTTTGGTGTTTTATTATTAATTACGTTTGTTTATAGTTCAACAAATGCTCAAGAAAGTGGCAGTATTAGCGGTACGATTGATGTAAGCATTACTTTAGAGCCAGGTTGCACAGTGAATGACTCTGCAGGCCCTACTAATGTAGAGTTTGGCAGTATCAACTTTGGCACCCACAGTACCTTGTTCACCCAAGCTGATGGACAAGCCCTGTACGATTCAGGCAATATTGAAATTATCTGCACCCCAGGGCTTAGTCCTAGTTTCAAAATCACTCAGGGTAGCAATGATGGTGATGCAATTGCGCCAGCTACGCATGCCATGGCAGACACGGGCGAAGATCATTATGTCTCCTATGATATTTTCCAGGATAGTGGGCGCAGTCAGAAGATAGTCAATAACACCTCGTACCCATTGGATGGTACGGCCGACGGCGAAACCCCGCAAATTATAAATATTTATGCACGGGCCTATGGCAGTGGTGGTTTGGTTGACGGTGTATACAAGGATACCTTGCAGATTGAATTGGAGTTCTGATGTGGCGCAGCCTTATTTGGGTCACAGCTGTCTTATCGCTTGAGGGGGTGGTTGGGGCTCAGGGCTTGCCCGAGCAAAGCTTTGTTGTCAGAGCGGAGGTAGTAGCTGGGTGCCTGGTTAACCAACAAATGCCGGCTATGCACCAGACTGTAGGAATGCTGGGCAGCCTAGATTTTGGTGTGTTGCCGGGCCTGAGCAGAGGCCAGGTGCAGGCCGTTTTAGTACAGTCGCTGGATATATTTTTGCAATGTACACCTGGCACACCTTTACAAATGCGTATCGATGGTGGTCAAAATGTAAACTCAGGCCAGCGGCGCGTGCGGTTGGCGGATACCCAACGCTATATTGCTTATCAGCTTTATGCCGATGCGGGTTTGCAACAGGCCATAGGCGTAAATGTTCCGACTGCAATCAGCGTCGTATCTGCAAGACCGATAGAGTTACCGATTTATGGCCAAATGGTAGTGCCGTCCGGTGTTTATCCGGGCTCCTACCTTGATACTCTTACGGTGGTTTTGGAATGGTAGTGCGTGTTGTTGGTGGTTTTCCGAGTTTTATCATTCAGCTCCAGGTTGTTGCCAAAAGTTTGCGTAATCTGTTGTTTATGTTAGTGGTATTGACTGCAAACTTACCCGTGCAGGCATCGACGCTTTTGCTCTGGCCAATTTATCCTGTTATTGAAAGCGGTCAAAATGCCAGTGCTTTATGGGTAGAAAACCGTGGAATAAACCCAGTTTTTCTGCAACTGCGCATTTATGCATGGCGGCAGGTGGCTGGTGCAAACCAATATGAAGAACAAGAGAACGTGCTTGGCAGTCCACCTATGATGCAGATTGAACCTGGACAACGGCAATTGATCAGGTTGATTCAGCAATCAGCACCCAAAGCAGGGGTTGAAGCAGCCTGGCGCCTGGTGCTGGATGAAATTCCCATACAGCCAGAGCAAAAACAGGCTAATGTTAGTGCCAGTATAAATCTGCAAATGCGCTATTCACTGCCACTATTTAGTTATGGCGCCGGGCTTGATTTTCAGCAAAACAAGGATGATGCTGGCCATGGTTTGAGCTGGCGTGTAGAGAATACTCATGCTGGCAGACGGCTGGTAATCATAAATAAGGGCAGAATCCATGCTCGTATTACCAATTTGTACTTTGCCGGTCAGGAGCGCGCTGGAATTAAAAAAAGTGGACTAATAGGTTATGTGCTAGCGCATAGTCAATTGGCCATACCATTGCAATCCTCCGTACCGTTGCGTGATCTCAGTGCCCAAGTAAATGGCAATACTGCTATCGCTATTCCTCGGGCCATCGAGTGAAGCATGATATGAAAGTATGTTGCTATGCCGGTATTTATATTTTCTGCGTTGCTAATGTTTATCATTGCCGGCTTGGCATATACACAAGTCCTGCTGGCGCAGCCCATAGACAAAGGTTTGGCACGGCCAGAATGGCTGCAACAGCAGGAGCAACAACTATATTTGTTGTTAATAATAAACAAGTTGTCCACTGGCAGAATAGTGCCAATAAAGAGGCAGGGCGAGCACTTTTATCTTCGTCCGGTTGACGTGCGCGAATTTCAGCTTGCTGGCGGGCTAGACGCGCACCAGTGGCTGGATCTGAAAACCGTGGACTGGTTGAGCATAGACTATAACCAAGCGGATCAAAGCCTGGCGGTACAGGTACCACCGAAGAAGTTAAAACATAATTTCTTAGCGCCGCAGCAGCAGCAGTATGTGCCTGCAGTCAGTGGCACAGGCGCTTTATTTAATTATGATTTTTATTCCTATAGCGCACAAAACTACGGCTGGCAGCATAGTATGTGGCATGAGGTCAGGTTATTTAATCCCGCCGGTGTGTTTAACAGCTCTGGAATTTTCAGGTATCAAAGTGGCCGTACGCGTACCGCGCGTGCTAGCCGTTACCTGCGTTACGACACCAGTTTACATATAAATGACCAGGATAGTATGCGTAGCTATGAAATTGGTGACTTTATAAGCCGCACGCCCTCCTGGGCCAGCGCGGTACGTATGGCTGGCGTACAAATTTCCAGGAATTTTGCGCTACGCCCGGATCTGGTAACTTATCCGTTACCCTCGTTTAGTGGTCAACTAGCCGTGCCTACTACGGTAGATTTATTTATTGATAGCACGCGCATTCAGACCCATAATTTGCCACCAGGCCCGTTTACTATGACGGATAGCCCCAATGTTTCTGGCGCCGGCCTGGCAACGCTTAGCTTCAGGGATGCACAGGGCAGGCCAGTAACAGAAACGCTGCCGTTTTATGTCAGTAACCGCTTGCTAAAGCAAGGTTTGGATAGTTATAACTTTGCGCTGGGGGCGCTGCGTAAAAACTTTGGTGCCAGTAGCTTTGATTACGAGCGTATGGCCAGCAGCCTCTCTTACCGTCGTGGGATAACCAACTGGCTGACCCTCGGAGGGCACGCTGAACTTATGCAGGATTTGTATCTTGCGGGCCTGGGGGGTACGCTGAAACTAGGACAGTTGGGGGTTGTCGAGGCGGCTGTACGCAATAGTCGGGTTGAAGGTGATAATAGGCGTGCTTATGATCTTGGTTACTACTACCAGCGTAAGGGTTTTAACCTAAACGTACAGTATCAGAAGCAGGACTATGGTTTCCAAAGTCTCACCGCAATGGGTAGAGAGCGGCTCTTAGCCACTGCTCCTGGCAGCAAAAATTTGCAAATAAGCACGGGGCTTTCCCTCGGGGGCTCGGGCAGCTTGGGGGCCGCCTATTTTTACCGCAGATATTATCGTCCTGGCTTAGCCAATACCAGCAAATCCGGTAATGCCAAGGTCTGGAATATTTCTTACCATAAACCAATAGCACGTGGCGCTTTTTTAGGGGTAAGTCTGAATCGCCAGATAAATCAGGGATGGTCTGCCATGCTGCAACTTTCTCTGGCCTTGCCAGATAGTAAGGGCAATATCACCTTGGCCAATAATAGGGCAGTAGATGGTAGTAACAGCCAAACGGCACAGCTTAGAAGAAGCCCGCCAATTGCCGGGGGGTGGGGCTGGGATTTGAGTTACAGACGCTACCAGCAGCAGCGCAACCAGTATCAGACCAGTATCAGCCAGCGCAACTCTTACAATACATGGTCTGCGGGGGTATATAGGACACAAGGGCATGACGAATACTTCGGCGAGTTGCGCGGTGCTGTAGCGGTGATGGATGGGCAGGCTTTTTTGACCCAGGATATACGTGATACATTTGCAGTGGTTTCTACCAATGGGATTGGCGAGGTGCCAGTACGCTATGAAAACCAATTGGTTGGTAAAACAAACCGGCAAGGCTACCTGCTGGTGCCTTATGGCAGCGCATATTATCCTGGCAAATACAGCATAGATCCGCTGGCCCTGCCTGCTGATGTATTTATCCCGGATACTGAACAGCGTGTAGCGCTTAAGGGTCAAAGCGGTTATTTATTACGGTTTGGCCTGCAAGTACAACAACCAGCGAGTTTTACCGTTTTGACGGCCGATGGCGCGGTTTTACCTGCGGGAACCAGAATCACTATAGATAATGGAATTGAAACCTATGTAGGCTGGGATGGCATGGTTTATATAAATGACCTGCGCACCACAACTATGCTGCACGCCTATCCACGTAATAAGCAGAAATGTATGACTTGGCTGAAACCGGTTGATAATACAATCACAAGCGGTGTTATTAAGCCAAGCGTAGTCGTTTGTCATTAACGTACCACGTAAACGGAGCCGCGTATGCTAGCCAGCTCAGGTATACACCGCAATCGCCAGCTAGCTTGTTTAGGCGTTTTTATTTTAGCTTTTGGTTTGCTGATGTTTGGATCCAAATCCGCTTGGGCCCAAGCCTGTAGTGTTACTGGCTCACCAGCTAGTGCAAATTTTGGGGCTTTGAGCTCTTTTGCGATTGAGAATACGATACAACAGGTAGCGGCACAACCGGGCACCGGCCTACGGTGCCAAGGCAGTTTATTGGGCTTGATATACAGTGGTGACTATTTGAATGCAGTACTATCGAGTAGTAATAGTAACAGGCTTAAAAACCTTTCTGGGGATTCTATAAGCTATCAAATTTTTGCCGATCAAAACTATCAGGATGAGCTATATATAGGTACCGCCTACAATTATTACAACGGCTATTTACTGGGCTTGCTGGGTCTACTTGGGGGATCAGCAGCCAACATGCCAATATATTTCAGATTACCGGCTGCAGCTACCCAAAACCTTGCCGTGGGGCTTTATACCGATACTATTAATATCGCCTGGGATTGGTCTATTTGTACAGGTATTGGTCTGTTGGGTATTTGTCTTGGACACGATACGGGTTCAGCTAGTAGCCAAGTTAATATCATCTTGGAAATACTACCAGACTGTGTAATTGATGCGCCTGATGTTGATTTTGGTAGTGCGCCTCTGGTGCTTGCCTTTGCGCCGGTAGTACAAACCATATCTGTGCGTTGTAGTAAGGGCCAGCACTATACGGTTGGCTTAAGTGACGGCCAATACGCCGCAGGTAATCAAAGACGCCTGCAATACAACAATAATTACTTGAATTATGAGATTTTTAAATCCACTAGCGGTAACATACGTTGGGGCAAGCAAGGTGCAGATAGGCGCGCCGATACCGAGGCTGATATTAACCAGAGTGTCATTGATGGGGTAAGCACGCAGGGCTTTCATTACCAAGTGGTGATTGATCCTAACCAAAGCACGCCACCGCCGGGGCAGTATAGTGATAGCATAGTCGTCGATGTGGCTTTTTAGGTTTAAAATAAGAGTGCTCCTGCCCTCCACTGGGAAATGTTAAGAAAACAATGAAGATATGAAAAAAGGTATAACTTTTGGCGTATTTGATATTTTTCACCTGGGTCATTTATACATGATAAAAAGGGCGAAAAACTATTGTGATTATTTAATCGTTGCAGTGCACAATGACAAGCTAAATACAAAAAATGTAGAATTTTTGTACACGCTTACCCAACGTATGGAAATGGTAGGCGCCATAAAATACGTAGATGAAGTAATTTCTTATGAAAGAGTGGACTTAACCCTTGCAGACACTGACTTTGATGCCTTGATACATGGGCCAGACCAAAACCATAAATATTTTCAAAAAGCCTTCGCAATATGTCAAAACAAGAATAAAGAATTAATAGAAATGTCACGTACCCCAGGGCTGTCATCAACGGATTTTCGTAACGTATTGCAGAATAAACAGATATAGCAATTATCAGATTAAAAAATAATAATGCTTGGGTTAAAAATAAAAGACAGCATAAAGATATTGATAATAATGGTGCGTGCGCTGTTTAAAGACAAGGCTGGCAAAAAAATAGTATTTATAGGGCTTGGTGGCAATTATACCGACCTTGATGATGTCGCTAAACAGGCAGCACTTATGGGCTATCAAACCGTTGCTGTAAGCAACGAATTGCCCCGCTATTGTTGGCTCAGTGTAAGTAAATGGGTAAAAGCAGACGTTGAAAATGACGTAGATAAACTGTTGCGCGTAGTAAAACAAACAAATGCAAGAGCAATTCTGACAGGTAGAACCAATCACGCATTGCCAGCGCTTGCGCAGCTAGCGTCACAAACGGGGCAAATTGGCCCCAGTGCTCAAGCTGCCGCTTGCAGCACAGATAAAATATTTATGCGTATGGCCCTTGATACGCAAGGGCTAAACAGAATTGCCTGGGGGGATCTACAAGACTATAAAAAACATGTCCAGCCGTATCCTGTGGTGGTTAAGCCATCTTTCGGCACCGGTGCGGTGGGTGTAACACTGCTACGCTCGGAGCAAGACTTGCATGACTACCAACAGCAAGAGCAATTCAATACTCAAAATATACGCTATGAAACAATAATCTGCGAGCAATATATAGCTGGCGCGCATTACGATATTTATGGCATTACACAAGGTGGTAAGCACACAATATATTCAATAATTAAAAGTTTTTATGAAGATAAATTGCCATTGTTTAGGGCAAAAGCTTATATTTTTAATATACCCATATCAGACTTTAAAAAATTACAAATCAGTAAGTTTTGTACGAAGGCTTTAAACGCCCTGGGTGTTAATGTGGGGCCGTGGCATTTAGAACTTAGGGAGATGGATAATGCCAAGTTTGCAGTGATAGATTTTGCCAACCGTCTAGGAGGAAATTATAAGGTAGTAGGCGATAGCGTAAGCAGAGATTTGGTGGCCGACTATATTACAGTTTCTTTGGGTCTGGATTTAGAAATTGAAACTAGCAATAAAACAAGATTGCAGTTGTATGCCTACAATGATAGAGAGTGGGAAATTCTTGACAAACTGAATTTTGAATATAATAGAGTCGTTTCTTATAAGGTGCTTGATTTTTATAAGATCAAGGCAATATTGTTATTAGAGTTAAATAGTGCTGCTGATATGAATAGAGTGTGTGGATTGACCAGTGCAGCTTATCCATTCTTGCCTAGCCTGTACTGTGAAATATAGCCATATTATTTAATCCATGAGCAACAATAAAAATAATCTTATCGTGTCCGCAAAAGAGCGTATAAAAAATATTAACTTTATAAGAGCTGTGTCGGTACGCTTGTTTAAACGCTATCAGGCTATCAGAAATGACGACTTGGACCGTCGTCGTATAGTTAATTTGCAAAATGCTATTTTAAATAAATTAAGCAGTAAAGATAAGATAGTCGTCGCCTTTTTGGTACATACCCCGGCTAAATGGCAATACGAAGGCATTTATCGCCTAATGCAAAATCATTCTCGCTATGAGCCTTGGGTAGTGCCTATACCATGTCATAACAATTACTCTATGCCTAATATGGCTGATTTGCATAAAACCAAGATGTATTTTGCAGCTTACAAGGTTTTTGACGTAGTAGACAAATCTGGCAGATTGCTAGATTTAAACCGCAGTTTGCAGCCGGATATAATATTTTTTGCCGAACAGCCTGGCAATCATACTTTATACAATATATATCGTTTCTATGAGCATTCACTATGCTGTTATGTGCCCTACGGCTATACCGTAAGCCGTAATTACGAACGGTTTTTTAATTTACCGTTTTTTCGTATGTTGTGGGCCAGCTTTGCCGAGACTGATATGCATGTCGCTATGGCTCGCAAGTATAACGTGGACGGTGGTGTCCATTTTGTGCACACTGGCTATCCAGCTATGGATGACTTTAGCGTTAATTCCAATTTACTGGGTGATAGCTGGGCTCGGGCACAACCCAAGCACAAGCGCTTAATCTGGGCCCCTCACAATTTTATAGAGAGCAATAATAGTCCAGCCAGCTTCCTGCTGTATCATGAATTCATGCTTGAAATTGCCAATAATTATAAAGACGAACTTTTTATAACATTCAAGCCCCATCCATTACTAAAACAAAAACTGTATAGCCTTAAATCCTGGGGTAAAGCAAGGGCTGACGCATATTACAATAAATGGGCAAACATGGATAACACGCAATTAGCCGAACAAGACTATATTGGTCTTTTTTTGGGGTCCGATGCCTTGCTCCATGATAGCTTATCCTACACCGCAGAGTACTTGTTTGTGAATAAGCCGGTTTGTTTTATTTATAAACGTAATGACATCACAAATTATTTTAATGAATTTGGCCAACAAGCCTTAGATGTCGCTTACAAATCTTTTAATGCTGATGATATTCTGGGGTTTATTAATCTGGTGGTTATAGGTGGCCAAGATACCTTGCAATTTAAACGAAGCAAGTTTGTCAGTGATTGTTTACTGCCCCCAAACCATACCCCTGCCGCTACAAATGTACTAAATAATATTGATTCGGCTATACGGCAGCTCTGATAACTTATGCCATCCCAGGCTTTTAAAGCAATTGCCTCGGGCTACCTGGTCATAAGATATGCCGTTGTTTACGGCATTCCACTCTAATAGCCAAAGTTTTTCCTGGTGATCTACGGCAATATCCCAACCGATACAGCCAAAATGTGGCACCCTGGCATGGCAGGCCAAAGCCAGTTTTATGATTTCTGCAAATTTTGGAATTTGATAGCCGTAAAAATCAACCCCCTTACTGGACTTACCCTGCAAAACCGAATATTGACTGGTCAGGCCGGCCTGTAAAAGCATACCGCTTTCCAAGTCAAAGAATAAATAATCACTGTTTCCATCCAGAAATTGTTCGTTACCGGCCGAAATCCGTAAAAAACCGCCTATAGCTTTTATTTGATGGTTGCCGGTGGCAACCGTTGTTACCCGGATGGTGCTTAAGCTTTTGGTTTGAAACACATTAAAATCGTGATGCTGACGCACGAATTCATGTAATACCCCATCTGAACGTGATCGCAGCGTGTTTATGTCTAAGCTTTGGGTGTTAAATATTTCAATACCGCTGCCAGTTGCTGAACTGTTGAGTTTGAACAGCACTTTATCCTGGCCCCGCATGGCCTGTGTCAAATCGCCTGGCTGTTGTAACACTTTGCCATTATAAATCACCTTGTTATTGGCTACCGACAGTATTTGCGGTGAGTTACCAAATAGCAGTGGCTCCAGGTGTCTTATATTTGCCAGTAGCCGGTCCTTGCCGTTGATTACTGGCGCCACGCACAGGTAATAAAAATTTTGTGGCACATAGCCTTCTATAAATTTTCCTTTGGCTGTGGTGTAAAGAACGTAGTAAGGCGTATAAAATTTTGAGCCTAATACCTCGCAACAATATTCCATGCATTTTTTCTGCTCGGTGGCCGGGAGCCTGCCGAAGTGTTGCGACAGGCTTTCGATATATTTTGCAACCTTGCTGCTCTGTTTTTTTTGTAATTGCACGAAGCGATAATATTTTATTGCTTTGCTAAGTGTTTTTTTAATCATGCATTCAATATCGTAATAGCGCTAGTTTTATGTTCTGAGACGGTAAATATCTTCTAACCAATCCATTGACACAGCCGCAGAAAAAGCCGGGTTGCCGCTTTGACAGTGGCCATCGGCGCCTTCTTGGGCAGAAAAAATATGTTCTTGTGCAGCCCCGGCCACGTGCTCAAGAAAATATTTGGATTGCTGCAAGGGCACCGCACCTTCGCCAGCTCCAACCAGTGCAAGGCACGGACATTGGATAGCGTGCAGGTCCTGTGCCGTTACTTTAAATTCTTGTAAATAGAGGTATGTATCACGAAAACTGGCTTGGCCGAATCGTAGCATCAAATTTGCCGCCATGGCTTTTTTTTGCGCATCCATTACGTCGCTTGGTATTGAGCTCAGCTCGGCCATACCAAAATTATCCGCAGCGCTAAGTTTGCTAGGGTCAAAACCAGCAAATGAGCACATATAAGCGTGCAGATCGGTAATTGGTGAATTGGCAATCAGTGCCCCTAAGCGTTGCTCGTGGGCCGCTATGCGGGTGGCGAAATAGCCGCCAAAACTGATACCCATAAGTGCAATATCGGCAGCGTTTTTATCCGGTAAGCCTAGGATATTGTCAATTATCTTATGGCCAATCAGCTCAAAATCCGGACGAAAAATACTGGTTTGGTTAAAACGCCAACTATCCATTTGTCCTGGGCCACTAAACACTACCACCTCAAAGCCACGTTCAAAGGCCGCCGCGCCATAAACCAGCCAAGACTCTTCCAGCGTGCCGTCATAACCACTGACAATGGCCAATACGCGTTGGCTGGGTTGGCCTGGCCGATATAAATGGTAAGCCGGTAAACGCACACCATTTAGCTCAAATTCCCAGGTATCGCAAGTAATTTGGGCGCACTGCATGGCCTGCAAAAAACATTTACGGCTAGCTAAGCCATACTGTCTATGGGTGGGGGCCGATATATCGGAATAGTACTCAGCGGCCCGGTAGGAATTGCAAGCCAGCAGGTATTGATCGCGCGCGCTAATCAAATGACCGTTGTGCGCGCGTTGCTCGGCATCTGCTTGCTGGCGAGCGGCCGCCAGGGCAAACTCTTGCACCCACGAATCCGGGTCGGCGTCCTGGATGCGCGCCGCCAGATACAGGCATTCGCCCACCGATGCGCCGCCGTATCTGCAAGATCCCAGCTGACGCATAAGCTGGTAATCCATTTCGGCGTCTTGAAAACCGGCAACACGGGTGCGCCCGCGCGCTAAACTTGATGAGCCCATGGCTTGTCCCTCCTGATGGCGTATATGGCGCTAATGCATAAATAGCAAAGCTTATAGCTAAATATTACGCCTATAGGGACGATAAAGAGTAGGTTTAGGGCTAAGGTATTTGCTTTCTTATTTTACAATCCGACCAGCAGGAACAGGTTCTACTTGACTGGGAAGCCATATCCACACGTATGCTTCGTTAGTGAAAGATTCAGAAGTCATCTTTAAGACTAGTATTTGATTTGCGCACAGTTTTGGGAAGCAAATGTAATTTCCCTTGCTTAACATTAAGATATCTTGAAAGGGCGTCTGGTTCTAAATCGAAAAGGCTGATCTTTAAAATTGCCGCAATTTCAAATACAACCCCTATAGAACATCCCATATCACCAGATTCGGCACGTGTAACCAGGCCGCGTGACACGCCAGCTCTTTCTGCCAGTTCAGTTACGGTCATGTTTTGCGTAATACGGGCTTCGCGAATCAAAGAGCCAAGAAGCTTGCAAGCCTCTGTAGCATAGCTAGAATATGCACGAGAAAAAGGTTTAGCCATGTTTCCTGTTCCATAAATAAGTCATATAGATGTCATATGATTTATTAATGTTACATTAATATGAAGGTTAATCATACTCATATTGTTTTTTTTAGTTGAGTTATGTGAGCTAAAGCTAAGTGTATTTCAGGTTTAAACGAGCGGACATCTATTGTGGCTGGGAAGGATATCAAGCTGTGAATATAAAGGAATTGAGGATATAGAATACCCATTTCATGACAAGGTTACAGTTGTCAGAAATTGTGGGGTTATATGTTTTCAAAGGAAAAAATAAACCTAAGTATAGTGCTGGTTGGCCAAAGTGTCGGGGTTAGGCGAATCAATAACGAAATTTGGCAAGTCGGTCTTATGGACCATGACTTAGGTTATTTTGATACATAATCCTTAAGACCCAGACTCTCCATGCGTATCACTAGCTGTCCTCTAAAATTATGTACAACTTTTGGAGGCCAAATCAAATATGGGGCGATTCAGCTATATAAGCTAGGTAATATGTCAACAGCAATCGAATTTTGACCTCCTTAGCGGTACCGCTAAGGAGGTGGCTAGAGCCAAATAACAGGCCTTACACCAAACAAAAAACCCCGCAAGCGTTACACTAACGGGGTTTTCCTGTATCTGGTTGCGGGGGCAGGATTTGAACCTACGACCTTCGGGTTATGAGCCCGACGAGCTGCCAGACTGCTCCACCCCGCGTCTGAAGTGTTGGACTATAACAAACCTAAAAAAAATAATCAAGCAAACATTCTATGATCAAGTTAAAATGACCGCTGCAGAGATATTACGGGTTCTTGAAACCGCCTTGCTTTGTGCCAACGCGCCGTTATCGGTGGCTGAGCTGCGCAAGTTATTTGCAGGTACAATCTCCGCTAACGACATACGTCAGCACCTTGCTGTCTTGCAGCAAAATTGGCAGGATAGGGGCTTGCAACTGGTATCAGTAGCTAGTGGCTGGCGGTTTCAGAGTCGTGCAGATATGCAGCGTTATCTGGGGCGCTTGGAGCCCGAAAAGCCGCCGCGTTATTCGCGTGCAGTGCTGGAGACGCTGGCTATCATAGCCTGGCGTCAGCCAGTAACCCGTGGCGATATCGAAGAAATCCGCGGTGTTACGGTTTCCAGCCAGATTATTCGTACGCTCGAAGAGCGCGGTTGGATTGAAACCTTGGGTTATCGGGATGGCCCTGGTCGCCCGGCCTTGCTAGGTACTACGCCGCGCTTTCTGGATGATTTGGGTATTCAGTCACTGGCTGATCTGCCGGCGCTTGAGCCGGATGCGCTTATTCAGATAGATACGCTGATGTTCGGTGATGCCGCAACAGATTCTCAACAAAAATTAGTTTAGGAGTCTTCCAGACCCATGACAGCAGAAATAGAAGTCGTGACCCCTGGCATAGAAACAAAGTCCACGGATAACGCGCAAAACAATAATATTGCGTCTGATACTGCCCAGGAAAAGCCGCGTGGGCGCAAGTTGCGCACCCCGTTTCGGCGCAGGCGTGGCGATGCCGCAGCTAGCGTCAATGAAAAAGCCCCTAAAAAACGTACCCGTAATGTCGACACGGGTAGTGCGGATGAGGCTGACAACGCCCTGGCTTATCTTGATCAAAAGCAATCTACGGCACAAAACCTCGGCTCGTACCTCGATAATGACGCGCTCAAACCAAAATTGCACAAAGTATTGGCCGATGCTGGTGTCGGTTCACGCCGCGATATGGAAGAGCTGATCATCGCTGGCAGGGTTTCAGTCAATGGCCAACCCGCCCACGTGGGACAAAGAGTAGGGCCGCAAGACAAGGTGCGCGTCAACGGGCGCCTGATTAACCGGCCCAAATCCAACAAATTGCCGCGCGTAGTGCTGTACCATAAAACTGCCGGTGAAATTGTCAGCCATGATGATCCTGCCGGGCGTGCCAACGTGTTTGCCCGTTTGCCCAAATTGCGCGGCGCCAAGTGGTTATCGGTTGGTCGCCTGGATCTTAATACCGAGGGTTTGCTGATACTCACCACATCAGGTGATCTGGCTAATCGTCTGGCGCATCCGCGCTATGGCGCCGAGCGCGAGTACGCAGTCCGTGTTCTGGGTGAGTTAACTCCAGAAAATCAGCACAGCCTGACCCAGGGTGTCGAGCTTGAAGATGGCCCGGCACGCTTTAATTCGCTGGAGTTTATCGGTGGCGATGGTGTTAATCGCTGGTACCGGGTTAGCTTGTCCGAGGGCCGCAACCGCGAGGTGCGACGGCTGTTTGAAGCCGTTGGCCTAACCGTAAGTCGCTTGATACGTACCAGTTTTGGTGAGTTAAGCTTACCCGCCAATTTGCGCCGTGGTCGCTATCTGGAGCTGGAGCAAAACCTGGTGGGCGCGCTTATGCTCAAGCTTGGTTTGATCAGGGACGATGACGACAACGACAACGATGAGCCGCAGCCCTTGTCGCACGTCAGTGCCTTGCCGCCTGGCTTTGGCAATGTGGGCGAGCCAGGTGGGCGCTCTGGTCGTTGGTCGAAAAAAGGCCCTGCCAGGCGTGCACAAGCTGGCGCTGACTCGCTAACCACAGGTTTGCTTATCAGTGGTGATCTGGCTAATGGACACCCTGGCAAGCGTAAAAAGCCTGCCGGCAAAAAAGCCGCGAAAATAGCCAAACCATCTTTTAAGACAGCCAGGGATGCTGCAAGTAGAGATGGCGGCAAAAAGCCTGCGAGCCCCAAGTCGGCTCACAAAACCAGTGTTAAGGTACGCAAGCAACGTACGTATAACGATAACCAGCCAAAAAGCGCACGCGCACACGAATCACAGCTGTGGCGATCGTCCTGATTGGTGTTACAATGTAGGGCTTTAGGGTGCTTTGGCTTTGTTCTTGGGCACCGTTGCCGTTTTTGCTCTTAGGGCTACCTTACGCTTGTAGCCCAAAGTACCTGATGAGCTCCATGCTATGGGGTAAACGTGGGGCTGCTGGACAGCCCATTTTTTTTGCTATTTTATGATTGATATTCTGGCTGTAGCCAGGCAGGCACTGCTAGGCTTTGAAGTCGAACTGGTCGACGTGGAACGTGCGCCCTTAGGGGTTTTGCGCGTTACCATTGATCGTCCTGCGGGGGTGCGTATTCAGGATTGCGAGGAGGTGTCGCGCCAGCTTAGCCATGCCTTTGAGGTTGAGAATATTGATTACAAGCGTCTCGAAGTAAGCTCGCCAGGGGTGGATCGGCCATTGCGCGAGCCGGCAGATTTTGTGCGCTTTGCTGGTCAGCGTATAGATTTACGCCTCTATGAGCCGGTGCACGGGCGCAAGAGTTTTACTGGCGTTTTGCAGCTTCAGGAGGCCGCGTCCGATAGTTATATCCTGCAATGGCAGGATGATAGCGGCCAGCAGCAAGATGTTATTTTTTCATATCAAGATGTAGACCGGGCCCGCTTGGATCCCGTTCTCGATTTCAAGGGTAAAAATCGATGAGTCGCGAAATTCTTCTTCTGGTAGATGCCTTGGCGCGCGAAAAAAACGTCGAACGAGAGATAGTGTTTGGCGCGCTGGAAAGCGCTCTGGCTTCGGCCATGAAAAAACGCTTTACCCAGGACGTTGATATTCGTGTCGAGGTGGATCGGCAAACTGGTCAGCACGAAGGCTTTCGCCGTTGGTTGGTGGTGCCCGACGAGGCCGGCTTACAAGAGCCAGACGCCCAGGAGCTTTATTCTGAAGCCCAGGATTTGGTGCCCGGTGTAGAGGTGGGCGAATACATCGAAGAGCCGCTTGAACCCATCGAGTTTGGCCGCATTGGAGCCCAGGCCGCCAAGCAGGCGATTCTACAAAAAATACGCGATGCTGAGCGCGAGCAGTTGCTCAACGACTTTCTGGACCGCGGTGAAACGGTTATTTCCGGGACGGTCAAGCGTCTGGATAAGGGTGATGCCATTATCGAAATTGGCAAGGTTGAGGCCCGTTTGCCGCGCTCCGAGATGATTCCCAAAGAAAACATCCGCTCTGGTGATCGGATCCGCGCCTACGTACAAAAAATCGATCGCCTGGCGCGTGGCCAACAGGTTATTTTGTCGCGTACGGCTTCTGATTTTATCCGTGAGCTATTTGAAAACGAAGTGCCCGAAATCGAGCAAGGTCTGCTCGAGATCAAGGCGGCCGCGCGTGACCCTGGCATCCGCGCCAAAATAGCGGTGGTTGCCTATGACAAGCGTATAGATCCTATTGGTACCTGTGTGGGTATGCGTGGTTCGCGCGTAACCGCGGTGCGCAACGAGCTCGGTGGTGAGCAGGTTGATATAGTCCTGTGGTCAGATGATCCGGCCGAGTTTGTAATTGGTGCGCTTGCGCCAGCCCATATCGAGTCCATCCTGGTTGATGAAGAACATCACTCCATGGAAGTCGTCGTCGACGAAGAAAACCTGCCCAAGGCAATTGGTGCGCGCGGTCAAAACGTGCGCCTGGCTTCAGAGCTGACGGGTTGGCAGATAAGCATCATGACGCCCGAAGAAAGCCTGAGCCGCCAGGAGAGCGAGCGCACCGAACTGCGGCAGGCCTTTGTCAGCAAGCTTGATGTCGATGAAGAAATCGCCGACATACTTATTGACGAAGGTTTTACCGGGCTTGAGGAAGTTGCCTACGTGCCTATGCAAGAGCTGCTCGATATTGAGGCCTTTGACGAAGAAACAGTCAACGAATTACGCGCGCGGGCGCGCAACGCCTTGTTAACCGAGGCTATAGCCCAGGAGGAGCGGGTGCAAACCGCCAGGGATTTGTTGGAAATCCAGGGTATGGATGCCACTATTGTCGCCAAGTTGGCAGAAAACAACATCACTACATTGGATGATGTTGCTGACCTGGCTACCGACGAGTTGGCCGAGCTGGCCAGCTTATCAGAAGAGGTCGCCAGCGACATGATTATGCAGGCGCGGGCTCACTGGTTTGAGGATGACAAAGATTAATCCTGTCAGTACCAACCAGTCCAAGCCCATAAACGAAGTTAAAGAGAGAGCCGTATGTCGAGTAATACCGTTGCCCAACTCGCCCAAGAGATGAAAATGCCAGCAGACGTTTTGCTGGAGCACTTTCGCGCAGCTGGAGTAGAGCTAAAATCGGTAGATGCTGGCATCACCGAAGCCGATAAATCAGCTTTGCTGGATTCACTGCGCAGCCAACGTGGCTCCGAGGGCGGCAAGAAGGTTGTGTTAACACGCCGCAAAACTTCAGAAATCCACCAGGCCGATAGTACTGGCAAGTCACGTACCATACAGGTAGAGGTGCGTAAAAAACGCGTACTTGTCAAGCGCGACCGCTCTGAGTTGCTCGAAGCCGCCAAGGCCGAAGCCGAAAAAGAACAGGCCGCCAAACTAGAGGCTGCTGGTATAGCGGCCGAGCAGGAGCAAGCTACCCAGGTAGATACGCCCAAGGTGGCTGAGCAGCCTGGTGCGGATGTGGCAGACGCGGTCCAAGCGGCCGAGGCTACGGCAGACATAGCGCCAGTTGCTAGCGCGCCACAAGCCCCGGAGCCCGAGACGGTGGCAGCTGTGCCAGTTGCAAGCCAGGCGGAGCCTGAATCTGCGTCTGCAAGTCAGGCAGTGCTTGAGCCTGCCCCAGTAGAGCAGCAGGATGCGGCCTCCACAGCCGCTGCCGCAGTGCAGCGTGAGCCAGAGGCAAAGGCCCAGGACCAGGAACGCGAGCAGGATCGGGAGCAAGTCAAGGCCCAGGCTAAAAAGTCAGGCGCCAAAACCAAGGCAGCAGCCAAGCCCGGTAAAAAGCCCGCTACCAGTAAGGCTGAAGATAGCCCTGAGGATCTCGAACGTGAACGCGCCCGCAAAGCCGCAGAGGCCGAAGCCGCTGCTTTGCGCGCCATGATGCGCCAGCCGCGCAAGGTATTGCGTGCGCCTGAGCCATCCGAGCCGGAAGCTACCAAGGCGGCTGGTGCCAAGGCCACTAGCAAAAAAGAGGCCGACAGCAAAAAAACCATTCGTGCTGCCGACGTCTCGTCGAGCTGGTCGGCTGACAGTCGCAAAAAGCCCTCCAAAGCAGATACCCTGTCAGCTGGCAGTGGCCGCGAGGCTTGGCGCGCAGGGGCCAAACCTGGGCGTGGTGGCAAGAATGCCCGCGGTCGTGGCGGGCGCCGTCAGGTCGAGGAGCAAGTACAGGCAACCGAATTTATCGCCCGTGAGATCCACGTGCCCGAAACCATTTCTGTGGCTGAGCTGGCGCACAAGATGGCGGTCAAGGCCGGCGAGGTCATCAAGCACCTGATGCAGCTTGGCCAAATGGTTACCATCAACCAGGTTCTGGATCAGGAAACCGCCATGATTGTGGTCGAAGAGTTGGGTCACACGGCCATCGCGGCCAAGCTCGATGACCCGGAGGCATTTCTGGAGGACGCCAGCGGCGTCGAGGCCGAGTTGTTGCCACGCGCCCCGGTAGTTACCGTTATGGGCCACGTAGACCACGGCAAAACGTCTTTGCTGGACTATATCCGCCGCACCAAGGTGGCTACTGGCGAGGCCGGTGGCATTACCCAGCATATCGGGGCCTACAACGTCAAGACCGACAAGGGCGAGCTGGCGTTTCTTGACACCCCTGGCCATGAGGCCTTTACCGCCATGCGCGCGCGTGGCGCCCAGGCTACTGATATCGTCATTCTGGTAGTGGCTGCCGATGATGGCGTCATGCCACAAACCAAAGAAGCCATACATCACGCCAAGGCGGCAAATGTGCCTTTGGTCGTGGCTATCAACAAAATAGACAAACCCGAGGCCAATCCCGAACGCGTCAAGCAGGAGCTGGTGGCTGAGCAGGTGGTGCCAGAAGAGTACGGCGGCGATGTGCCGTTTATCCCGGTTTCGGCCAAGACTGGCCAGGGTATTGAAGACCTGCTCGAAAACGTCTTGCTGCAAGCCGAAATCCTTGAGCTTAAGGCGCCGGTGGATGCGCCCGCCAAGGGTGTGGTAATCGAAGCCCGTCTGGATAAAGGCCGTGGCCCGGTTGCCACCATACTGGTGCAAAGCGGTACCTTGCATCGTGGCGATACTGTTCTGGCTGGCGTGGCCTTCGGTAAAGTGCGCGCCATGCTGAATGACACCGGCAAGCCCACACAAGCTGCCGGTCCTTCGACGCCGGTAGAAATTCAAGGCTTGGCCGATGTGCCGGCCGCGGGTGACGAGGTTATAGTCCTGGCCGACGAGCGCAAGGCGCGCGAGATTGCCTTGTTCAGGCAGGGCAAGTTCCGCGACGTCAAGCTGGCGCGCCAGCAGGCAGCCAAGCTCGAAAGTATGTTCGAGACGGTTGCCGAAGGCATGCGCACCCTGTCCCTGATAGTCAAAACCGACGTACAGGGCTCGCAAGAGGCTTTGGTGCAATCCTTGGTCAAACTCTCTACCGACGAGGTGCGGGTCCAGGTTGTACACGCAGCAGTCGGCGGTATATCCGAGAGCGATATCAACCTGGCGATAGCATCCAATGCCGTGGTTATTGGTTTTAACGTACGTGCCGATGCTTCGGCTAAAAAGCTGGCTGAGGCCAATGGTATTGATGTGCGTTATTACAATATTATTTATGACGCCATCGATGACGTACGCAACGCCATGTCTGGTATGCTGGCGCCCGAGAAACGCGAAGAAATTCTGGGTCTGGTAGAGATCCGCGAGGTCTTTAGCGTCTCCAGAATTGGCAATATCGCTGGTTGTATGGTGCTTGAAGGCTTGGTAAGGCGCGATTCGCAAGTACGTTTGTTACGTGACCACGTGGTGCAATGGACTGGCAGTATCGACTCGCTCAGACGCTTTAAGGACGATGTCAAAGAGGTCAAATCCGGCTTTGATTGCGGTATTACCCTCAAAGGCTACAACGACATTAAAATCGGTGATCAGTTGGAAGTCTTTGAAATCAAAGAAGTCGCACGTACTCTTTAAGTAGGTGGTTATTTTGAGTAGGCATAAAACTAGGCCTAATGCGGGGCGTAACGTACGCCTCGCCGACCAGATCCAAAAAGATCTGGCTACCATTGTGCAACGCGAGTTGGACGTTGCCCAGGTCGGGCTGGTCACCTTGACCGGAGTTGATTTATCGGCCGATTACGCCCATGCCAAGGTTTATTTCACGGTGCTGGGGGCTGATCCCGAACTCGCCCACCAGGTCTTGAATGAAAAAGCTGGCTGGTTGCATTCCCAGCTCTTCAAGTTATTGCATATCCATACGGTACCGAGCCTGCGCTTCATTCACGATGAACAGCTGGCCAAAGGTATAGAGCTTAGTCAGTTAATCGATGCCGCCAACCGGCCCCAGGCCGGCGCTGCGGTAATCCCCGAGCTCGAAGACCCGGACGACGAGACCGCATAGGGTCGCTGTCAACAACTCTTTAATTCAGGTTTAACGATGGCTTCCAAACGCGGGCAGTTGCTCGACGGCGTGTTGTTGCTGGACAAACCCGCCGGACTCTCCAGTAACCACGCCTTACAACGCGCCAAGCGCAGCCTGGACGCGCGCAAGGCAGGGCATACGGGCACGCTGGATCCTTTTGCCACGGGCTTGCTGGTGTGCTGCTTTGGGCGTGCCACCAAAATTGCCGGCGCCATGCTGGCAGCCGATAAAACCTATTTGGCTACTCTGAGCTTTGGCAGCGAAACCGACAGTGGTGATCTTACCGGCAATATAGTGGCGCAAAAGGATAGCTTTGCGCCTATTGAGGCGGCTCAGCTGGAGTCTGTCCTGGTTGATTTCAGGGGCGAAATACAGCAAATACCGCCAATGGTGTCGGCGCTAAAACACGCTGGCAAACCTCTTTACAAGTACGCCCGCGAGGGCATAGAGCTGGAGCGCCCGGCACGTACGGTAAATATTTTCCAGCTGCAATTATTGGCAATAAATGGCAGGCAGGCCGAGTTGCTAATCCATTGCAGTAAGGGCACCTATATTCGTACTTTGGCGCAGGACATAGGCCGTAAGCTGGCCTGCTACGCCCATTTGTCGGCTTTGCGCCGTACCCAGGTCGGGCCGTTTACCATCGAGCACGCGATAGCTCTGGATCGGCTACAAGCCATGCCTGACCCCATTTCTGCACTCATACCCCTGCAGTCTTTGCCCAAAGGTTTATACCCGGCAAAGCTGTCTAACAAGGAAAACGATGAAACGAGCATTACGTAACGTTGCCATAATTGCCCACGTAGATCACGGTAAAACCACGCTGGTTGACCAGTTGTTACGCCAGTCTGGTACCTTTCGCGACAACCAGCAGATTAGCGAGCGGGTTATGGACTCGGGCGACATAGAGCGCGAGCGCGGTATAACCATACTGGCCAAGAACTGTGCCGTAGAGTACGAAGGCACCCACATCAATATTATCGACACCCCAGGCCACGCCGATTTTGGTGGCGAGGTTGAGCGGGTGTTATCCATGGTTGATGGCGTGCTGCTATTGGTGGATGCGGTCGAGGGCCCCATGCCACAAACCCGCTTTGTCACCCGTAAAGCTTTGGCATTGGGCTTAAAACCGATAGTTGTGGTCAACAAGGTGGATCGTCAGGGCGCGCGGCCAGATTACGTGGTCAACGCCACCTTTGATTTATTCGATAAGCTGGGTGCCACCGAAGAGCAGTTGGATTTTCCGATAATTTATGCCTCGGGCTTGGCGGGCTACGCGGGCTTAAGCGCCGCCGTGCGTAGCGGCGATATGCGGCCTTTGTTTGAAGCTATTTTGCAATACGTGCCCCAGCGTGAGGATGATCCCAACGGGCCTTTGCAAATGCAGATCATCTCCCTCGATTACAGCAGCTACGTGGGCAAAATAGGCGTGGGGCGCATTAATCGTGGGCGTTTGCGTGCCGGTCAAGAGGTTTTGGTACAGTTTGGCCCTGACGGAGAGGCCAGCCGCGCCAGGGTCAACCAGGTACTCAAATTCAAGGGCCTGGAGCGTGAAGTGGTGGACGAGGCCCAGGCTGGCGATATCGTGCTCATCAATGGCATCGATGAAATCGGCATTGGTTGCACCATAATGGACCCGGCCACGTCGCAGGCTTTACCCATGTTGCACATTGATGAGCCAACGCTAACCATGAACTTCATGGTTAATACCTCACCACTGGCTGGGCGCGAAGGCAAATTTGTTACCAGTCGCCAATTACGCGAGCGTCTGGAGCGCGAGCTTAAATCCAACGTCGCCCTGCGCGTCAATGATACTCCCGATGATACCGTTTTTGAGGTTTGCGGTCGCGGTGAGTTGCACCTGACAATTTTGCTGGAAAACATGCGTCGTGAAGGTTATGAGCTGGCGGTATCGCGCCCACGCGTTATGTACAAGGTGGTCGATGGGCAGCGTCACGAACCCTTCGAGTTGCTTACCGTAGACGTAGAGGACGCTCATCAGGGTGGCGTGATGGAGGAGCTGGGACGGCGCAAGGGCGAGTTGCAGGATATGCAGGCCGATGGCCGCGGGCGCACGCGCCTGGAGTACCGCATACCTGCACGTGGTTTGATTGGTTTTCAGGGTGAGTTTATGACCCTGACGCGCGGCACCGGGCTTATGAGTCATATTTTTGACGCCTATGGCCCGGCTCGCGAAGGTGCGGTCGGCACCCGGCGCAATGGTGTCTTGATAAGCCAGGATGATGGCGTGGCGGTTGCTTACGCCTTGTGGAAGTTGCAAGAACGTGGGCGTATGTTTGTAGAGCCGCAGGACCCGGTATACGAGGGCATGATAATTGGCATCCATTCGCGCGAAAATGACCTGGTAGTCAACCCCGTAAAGGAAAAAAAGCTTACCAACGTCAGGGCTTCGGGCAAAGACGAACATATCGATTTGATACCTCCAGTCGAGCTGAATCTCGAATATGCTGTAGAGTTTATCGATGATGACGAGCTCGTTGAGGTGACTCCTAAATCCATCCGCTTGCGCAAACGCCACCTGAAAGAACACGAGCGCCGTCGCAGTCTGCGTGAAGCATAAAAGATTTATGGGTAAAATAACTAGGTTTGGCGTAGGGCCTTTGTGCTTTACACTAAAGCCTGGTTAAAATTAATAGTGTTATGCAAGTAATTGTCTAACATATAAACTAAATAAACCGCCTTTGATTTAAGTCAAAACCTGGCGGTCGTACTTTAGTTATAGTTTTGTTTATGCGATCGCCTTCTTTATTCTCTATCCCCGCTAACTTCACCGCAGCCATGCGCAGCGAACGTCGCCACATGCTGGCGCGTACGGGCTTGGCGTGGCTGGTGATGATGCAAGTAATGATGTTGGCGTTTCCTGGCTATTTGCGTCATGGTGCGCGTTCGCTCGAGTCGCAGCTGGCGTTGGAGCAGGCCATCGTGTTGCTGAACTGGGCCAGTCTGGTACTGTGCGTGCCGTTGGTGCTGTATTGTGCCTGGCCCATCTGGAAGGGTGTTGTCCGCGACACCAGACGGCGGCACGTTGGTATGGACGTACCGGTGGCACTCGGGGTGCTGGCCGCATTTGTTCCCAGTGTGATTGCCACCTGGCGTAATTCTGGCGAGGTCTATTTCGATTCGGTCAGTATGTTCGTAGCTTTTTTGTTAACGGCGCGGTTTCTCGAATTTTGCGCCAACCAGGCCGTCAGTGGCCAGGCCCAGCGGCAGCTGGAGCACAATTTGCTTAAGCTGGCCGACCGGGTAGCTGTTTGGTTTGTCTGTGGCCAGATACTGCTGGCTTTTTTGGTAGGGCTGTTCTGGTGGTACTACCAGCCCGAACACGCGTTGGCGATTACCGTGGCTATGCTGGTGATCAGTTGTCCATGCGCCATGTCGATGTCGGTGCCAGCGGCGTTGGCAGCCCGGCGGGTAGTGCAGTTACGTAACGCCAGGCCAGGGGCGGCACAGCAACAGCAACTGGATAACGCTATGCGCCACATAGCCTGCCAAAACCTGTTTGGTTCTTTGCTCTGGCATATCGTGGTCACGCCATTGGCGGCCATCGGTTTAATCCAGCCATGGCTGGCGGCCATAACCATGCTGATTTCTTCGCTAGCCGTTGCGCTTAATGCCTGGCGCCTGACGCGCCAGGGTAATTGGCCCATGGCTGGCATAGCCGGCAATCTCGCTTGATCAGGAGGTTATATGGACGGTTTGTTTTTGCTTTTGCCTATTTCGCTGGTACTAGTACTGCTAATAGGTGTGGCTTTATGGTGGGCGGTATTTGCCGGCCAGTTTGACGATATCCAGGATGCCGGCAAGGCAATCCTGGAAGATGATGATTCTTGACTTGTTCTGAGGGGACACATATGGGCATGACCGGTACCGTCGGTACTCCGGCCGAAACCTTCAATTACCGCATTGTCAGACAATTTACCATCGCAACCATAGTATGGGGTGTGGTGGGAATGTTCGTCGGCGTGTTTATTGCGGCGCAATTGATTTGGCCAGATCTAACTTACAACATACCTTGGCTTAGCTATGGCCGCTTGCGTCCATTGCATACCAACGCCGTAATCTTTGCCTTTGGTGGCAGCGGTTTGTTCGCCACCGCCTATTATGTGGTCCAGCGTACCAGCCAGGCGCGCTTATTTTGCGACCGTTTGGCCGCCTTTACCTTTTGGGGTTGGCAGGTGGTCATCGTCGGCGCAGTAATCAGCTTGCCAATGGGCTTTACCTCCACCAAAGAATACGCCGAGCTGGAGTGGCCCCTGGATATATTGGTGCTGTTTGTCTGGGTGGCTTTTGCTATAGTGTTTTTTGGCACTATCGTCAAGCGGCGCGTCAAACACATCTACGTGGCTAACTGGTTTTATGGCTCCTATATCCTCACCATTGCCATGTTGTACATTTTCAACAACCTGGAAATCCCGGTAGATTATTTCAAATCTTATTCTTTGTACCCCGGCGTACAGGACGCCATGGTGCAGTGGTGGTATGGCCATAACGCCGTAGGCTTTTTCCTCACCACCAGCTTTTTGGGGATGATGTATTACTACGTGCCCAAGCAGGCCGAACGCCCCATTTACTCTTACCGTCTGTCCATTGTGCACTTCTGGGCGCTGGCGTTTACCTATATGTGGGCCGGCCCTCATCACCTGCTGTACACCTCGCTGCCCGATTGGACGCAGTCGCTGGGTATGGCTTTCTCGCTGATTCTGCTGGCGCCGTCCTGGGGCGGTATGATCAACGGTATTATGACCATGTCCGGTGCCTGGCATAAACTGCGTACCGACCCGATCCTCAAGTTCATGGTGGTGGCCTTGTCCTTTTATGGTATGTCTACCTTTGAGGGCTCCATGATGTCGATTCGTACCGTCAATGCCTTATCGCATTACACCGACTGGACCATCGGCCACGTGCACTCCGGTGCCCTGGGCTGGGTCGCCATGATTACCTTTGGCTCGCTGTACTACATGATTCCACGCCTGTACGGTTTAAAACAAATGGCTCGTCCTGGCATGATCAATCTGCATTTCTGGCTTGCTACCCTGGGGGTAGTGCTGTATATCGCCGCCATGTGGATTGCTGGTGTGATGCAAGGCCTGATGTGGCGTGCGACCAGTCCAGACGGTATGCTGACCTACAGTTTCGTCGAGGTCGTCAAAGCTACTTATCCTTTTTACGCTATACGCTTGCTCGGTGGCCTGCTGTTTTTGGCTGGCATGTGCCTGATGGCTTATAACACCTGGCTTACGGTGCGCGGCCAACAGGTAGTCAATCCGTTGGTACCCCTTGAAACCAAGGACCCACGTACCCCTAATCAACCACAAGCCGTACCGGCTTCGGTCTAAGGAGTTAAAGAGTCATGTCAGGAAAAAAGAAGCTCTTTTCCCACGAGATGCTCGAGCGCAACATTGGTTTGCTGATATTTTTCAGCATTCTGGTGGTGTCATTTTCGGGTCTGGTGCAAATTATTCCGCTGTTTTATCAGCACTCAACTACTACGCCTACTGAAGGCGTTACGCCCTATGATCCGTTGCGTTTAATGGGCCGCGATATATATATTCGCGAGGGTTGCGTAGGCTGCCACTCACAGCAGATCCGCATGCTGCAATCCGAGGTGCAACGCTATGGCCCTTATTCGCTAGCGGGTGAATCGGTTTATGACCACCCATTCCTGTGGGGTTCCAAGCGCACTGGACCCGATCTGGCGCGCGTGGGCGGGCGCTACTCGGATGAGTGGCACCGCGTGCACTTGCGTAACCCACGCGACGTGGTCAAAGAATCAAATATGCCGGCTTATCCTTGGTTACAGCAAAATACGGTTGAAAACATGAACGTACAAACGCGTATGAAGGCGATGCGCTTTATGGGCGTGCCGTATACCGATGAGGATATTGCCAACGCGCCTGCAGCCATTAAAGGTAAAACCGAAGAAGACGCTATCGTTGCGTACTTGCAGGGGCTGGGTATACAGGGTAAAGCCAAGGCCCAAAGTCTGACGGCGCAAGGAGAACGCTAATGTTAACCGGCATAGTTACCATACTGTCTATGGTCACTTTTTTGGGTATCGTCTGGTGGGCCTGGTCCAAGCACCGGGTCAAGGATAACGAACAGGCAGCCAACTTGCCTTTCGATCTACCTGATGAAGGCGACAGCAACAACCAAACCGATTCCGGGGATAAAAAGCCATGAGTGATTTTGTTAGCAGCTTCTGGAGCTATTACATAGCGGTTATTGCCCTGGGCGGTATCGCCTGGTGTGTCTATCTTTTGTACTCCCAGCGTGCCTGGCTCAAGCAAAAGGTTGAGGTAGTCGAAGATACCGGCCACGAGTGGGATGGTATTACCGAACTAAACAACCCGGTGCCACGCTGGTGGACCATCATGTACCTGGGGCTGTGCGTCATCGCCTTGGGTTACCTGGTCCTTTATCCAGGGCTAGGTTCCTGGCAGGGGGTACTAGGATTTACCGCAGGTAAACAGGTTTTGCACGAGCAGCAGGCCCTGAATACCCAGGTCGAGCCTATTTACGCACGTTACCGTGAGATGCCTATCGAACAGATTGCCGCCGATAACCAGGCCCAGGACATCGGCCAGCGGCTGTTTTTGAATAACTGTGCCCAATGCCACGGTTCAGATGCCAAGGGCTCGCGCGGCTTTCCCAACCTGACCGACAATGATTGGTTGTGGGGTGGCGATCCGGAGCAAATCCTGACCACGATTACCGAGGGGCGTCACGGCGTGATGCCGCCTTGGAGGGATGTGGTCAAGCCCGACGAGGCCGCTGCCACGGCTCAGTACGTGCGTTCGCTCTCTGGCCTGGCGCATGATCCCTTACGTGTTAACGCGGGCAAGCGCGTATTTGAAACCATATGCCTGGCCTGCCACGGGGCCGATGGCAAGGGCAATCATGCTCTGGGTGCGCCTGACCTGACCGATGATGTCTGGCTTTATGGCAGCTCCGAAGCTACCATTATCGATACCATACTTAATGGACGCGAAAACCAGATGCCGGCCCAAAAAGAAACCCTCACTCCCGAACAAATCCGCCTGTTGGCCGGTTGGGTTTGGGGTTTGTCCAATACCAAGCAGTAAGCTGCCATGCAAAACGAAGCCCCTCCAGAACAACCCAAGGTAATACACCACGCAGCTGCAGATCCAGGCCAGGATAGCCGGGCCGCGCGCAAAAAATCCAGAGGGGCTTCACCGCAGATTGAAAAAGCTTTGACCGACCTTCGCGGCAAGATTTATCCGCGCTCGGTTACCGGCACCTTTGATCGCATCCGCGTATTAATGGTGTTTTTGACGCAGCTGGTGTTTTATGGTTTGCCGTGGTTGCAGTACAACGGGCGCCAGGCGGTGTTATTTGACCTGGGCGCGCGTAAGTTTTACATGTTTGGCATGGTGTTGTGGCCGCAGGATGTAATCTATCTGACGGTTATCCTGGTGTTATCGGCTTTTTCGCTGTTTTTGTTTACCGCCATGGCCGGGCGTTTGTTTTGCGGCTACGCTTGTCCGCAAACGGTATATACCGAAATTTTCATGTGGATCGAGGCGCGTATCGAGGGCGACCGTATGGCGCGTATCCGTTTGGATTCGCAGCCCTGGAATGCCCGCAAGCTGCGTATTAAGGCAAGCAAGCACTTTTTGTGGATATTGGTTGCGCTGTGGACCGGCTATACCTTTATCGGCTATTTTGCGCCGATACGTGAGCTGTGGGTGCACCTGGTGCAGTTCACGCTAGGTCCCTGGCAGTGGTTTTGGTTGCTGTTTTATGCCTTTGCTACTTGGGGTAACGCCGGCTTTATGCGCGAGGCGGTGTGTAAATACATGTGTCCGTATGCGCGTTTTCAGAGCGTTATGGTCGATGACGATACTTTCGTCGTCACCTACGATCACGTCCGCGGCGAGCCTCGCGGCGGGCGCTCGCGCAAGCTCGACCATAAAGAAGCCGGTATGGGGGATTGCATCGACTGCAGCCTGTGTGTGCAGGTATGCCCAACCGGTATCGATATTCGTGACGGCCTGCAATATATGTGTATTGGTTGTGGTGCCTGCGTCGATGTATGCGACACGGTGATGGACAAAATGGGCTACGAGCGCGGCCTGATTCGCTATACCTCGGGCAATGCAATCAAGGAGGGCCTGACGCAGGCGCAGGTACGCAAGCGCGTGTTGCGGCCCAGGGTGCTGGCCTACATAGCAATTTTGCTGGCCATCATCGTTGCCTTTGGGTTTTCGCTGGCCAATCGCACTACCTTAAGAGTGGATGTAATTCGCGATCGTGGTGCCTTGGGGCGTGAAATTCCAGGCGGCATGATAGAAAACGTCTACCGCCTGCAAATAATCAACTCGTCCGAGCAGCCCATAGAGCTCGATTTAAGCGCTACAGGTGTGCCAGGGCTAAGCTTGCAAACGGTGGATCATGGTGATCACAAAATCGCAGTGCAAGGTTCATCAAATCGTTTGGTGCCAATAGTGCTGCGCGCGCCGGTGCAGGATTTGCAGCCTGGGCTGTATGAAATCAATATCCAGACCACTGGCCAGCGCCCCGATGGTGACTTTGCTGAAGTAAGCGAAAAATCCAGTTTTTACGTACCGCAATAGTAGGTATTTATGATTGATCAAACACAGAAACTACCACAACAACCAGCCAGCAAATACAAAAACGCCCATCTTTTGTCTGAGGGTCAGCCCTGGTGGCGCCACCGCTGGCCCTGGCTGTTGATGCTGGGCCCTGCGGTGGCGGTAGTTGCTTGTATCATTACCATAGTGCTGGCGTTTCAGGCCTATGGCGATCAGGCCATCAGCGATGGGGCCGTGCGTCAGGGGCTGAAGGTAAGCCCAGCTACTGCGGTACAGCACCCTGGCAAATAGGAGCCTCATATGAAAGCGCATAAGCTCATGTGGATACTCTGGCCGTCTTTTTTGATGGCCTGTATTACCAGCATAGTAGTGTTTGCTTTTATTGATCCGCTGGAGATGACTATTTGGGGCATCAGTCCGGGTAGGCTGACGATTTATACCCTGGGATTTTTTGTCTTCTGGATTATGGCGGCATTATCGAGTGCGCTGAGCCTGCGCATGGCGCCCATGGGGCAACTGCTAGATGAATTTGGCGATCCCATAGATTAAACGCTTGACTTGCGCGGTTTGGACAGTAGCAGCAGGGTGTTGTTACTGGCTGTCAGCGCCACAAAGTTGGTGCAAGGCATCGGGGTCGATTATATGTACTGCACGCTTATCAACCTTGATTATGCCTTCACGCGCAAAACGCGAAAACAGACGGCTAACGGTTTCCAGCGTTAGACCAAGAAAATTACCGATCTCATCGCGGCTCATACGTAAAATAAAGTCGTATTGCGAATAACCCAGCAGTTGCAGGCGTTGTGACAGGTTAAGTAAAAAGGCTGCCAGACGCTGTTCCGAGCGCAAGCTGCCAAGTGATAACAGCATTTTATGCGAGCGGTTGATTTCTTTGCTCATCAGGCGCCGTAGCTGGCGTTGCAGGGTGGGTAGCTGCAAGGAGATTTCGTCAACTTCGCTTAAGCGGATCAGGCATACCTCGGAATCCTCCAGGGCGATGGCGTGCGAGGCCTGTTGTTCGTACATCATACCGTCCAGGCCCAGTACCTCGCCGGGTAAGAAAAAACCGGTAATCTGGATTTGTCCGCGCTGATCCTCAATCTGGGTTTTAAAGCAACCCGAGCGCAAACCATACAGAGCCGTGGCGTTATCACCCTGGCGATACAGGGTACCGCCCTTGGGCAGGCGTATGCGTTCTTTTACCAGATTGTCCATCTGGTTGATTTCGGGTTTGCTCATTCCCAACGGCAGGCAAATTGTATTGAGCATGCACGACGCGCAGCCGCCCACACCGCTAGGCAGTGCTATGCGCCTGAGAGCATGGCTTTTAAAGATATCTCCGGAAGATTTGTTTGGTGACACTGTTAAAATTTGCAAATTTGCCCCGCGCAGCCGCGGGCAATTTTTACGAATCCATGTTATAGGCTTAAACCATTATATATACACTGGATATATTTGGCTGCTGAAGTGCCAAAAAAACCCTATTAACCCTATGTGTTATAGAGTTACTGCTTGTTAAGCGGGGGGGCGTGTGTTAACATCGGACCATGAGTCGTATGCAATATTTTTTCTACTTTTTTATCTTTCCACAGCCGTCGGCTATGGAAGGCACCGCATACGCAAAAAAGTAGGTTCCAATTCCATAAAAAGCCGCCGGCAAGCCAGGCGGCTTTTTTGTTGCTGCCTTAGCCGGCTTACAGGAGTACTGAAGTGTCACATAATACCGACGATACACGCATCCGTGAAATACGAGAATTGGCCCCGCCGGCACACGTAATGCGTGAGTTTCCGTGTACCAGCGCTATCTCTGTTACCGTGCACCATGCACGCCAGGCCGTGCATGACGTTCTTTATGGCCAGGACGACCGCCTGGTGGTGGTGATCGGGCCTTGCTCGATCCACGACCCCAAGGCCGCCATGGAGTATGCCCGTCGTCTGGTAGCTGCGCGCAAGCAGTATGCTGGCGAACTTGAGATAATCATGCGGGTTTATTTTGAAAAACCGCGTACTACGGTGGGCTGGAAGGGCCTGATCAATGACCCTGGCTTAGATGGCAGTTTTGATATCAATCAGGGCTTGCGCAAGGCGCGGGAGCTGCTGCTGGCTATTAATGGGCTTGATTTGCCTGCCGGTACAGAGTTTCTTGACATGATCACGCCGCAGTACATAGCCGACTTAATCTCCTGGGGCGCGATCGGCGCGCGTACCACCGAAAGCCAGGTGCACCGTGAGCTGGCGTCCGGATTGTCTTGCCCGGTAGGCTTTAAAAACGGTACCGATGGCAATACCAGGATTGCTATCGATGCCATCAAGGCGGCCTCGCACTCGCATTATTTTCTGTCGGTTACCAAGGGTGGTCACTCGGCCATTGTTGCCACCAAGGGCAATGAAGACTGTCACATAATATTGCGTGGCGGCAAACAGCCTAATTATCAGGCTGAGCACGTGCAGGCGGCCGCCAGTGAGTTGGCCAAGGCCGGTATTCAGCCGCGCGTAATGGTGGATTCCAGCCATGCCAATAGCAATAAGGACTATACCCGCCAACCTTTGGTAATTGAGGACGTTTGTCAGCAGGTTGAAGCGGGCGATTACAAGCTGTTTGGCGTTATGATAGAAAGTCACCTGGTTGGCGGGCGCCAGGATCTTAATCCCGGTGCTAACCTGGTCTATGGTCAAAGCATTACCGACGGTTGCGTGGATTGGGATACGTCGGCGGCCATGCTGGAGCGCCTGGCTCAGGCAGTGCGTAACCGCCGCCAGTTAAAGGAGCAAATTAGCGCTGCGTAAGCGTCGATGACAAAACCGTGGGGCTAATCTGGATTACCAGGAGCAAGCAATGCAAGACTTGAATATTATCCAGCAACCACGGCCTTTGCCCGCTGGCTTTCTGGCTGCTCTCACAGAGCGCTTTGGCAAGCGGTGCTCGGTGGCGCAGGCGGTGCGCGCCCAGCACGGCACGGATGAGTCGCCATACCCACCCATGGCCCCCGATGCGGTCGTTTTTGCGAACACGATTGAGGACGTGGTTTGGGTTGCGCGCCATTGTCATACCCATAAGGTAGCCCTGATACCTTATGGTGCAGGGTCCTCGCTAGAGGGCCACGTGCTGGCGGTGCAAGGCGGGGTAAGCCTGGATTTATCAGGCTTAAACAATATTGTCGCGCTTGATGTCGCTGACTTTACCGCTACCGTACAGGCCGGTGTTAGCCGCAAGCAGCTGAACGAATACTTGCGTAGCAGCGGTTTGTTTTTTCCAATCGATCCGGGTGCAGATGCCAGCCTTGGTGGTATGGCCGCTACGCGTGCCTCCGGTACCAACGCCGTACGTTATGGCACCATGAGCGAAAATGTCGTTGCCTTAAAAATAGTTACGGCTGATGGCCGGCTGGTCAAGTGCGGCACGCGCGCGCGCAAGTCCTCAGCGGGTTACGACCTGACTCATTTAATGGTTGGTAGCGAGGGTACGCTGGGCATAATCGTCGAGGTTACGGTACGCCTGTATCCCCAGCCCGAGGCGGTGTCGGCGGCGATTTGCAACTTTCCCGACCTGGATTCAGCGGTACAAAGCGTCATCGAAATAATTCAGCTGGGTATCCCGGTGGCGCGCGTTGAGTTTATGGACCATAACGCCGTACGCGCCACCAATCGTTACAGCAAGCTTGAGCTGCGCGAGACGCCGCTGTTGCTATTTGAATTTCATGGCAGCCCGGCGGGCGTACGTGAGCAGGCCGAGCAGGTGCAGGAAATCACCAAAGCACACGGCGCTATGGATTTTGACTGGGCCGAGCACCCCGAAGACCGTAACCGGCTCTGGACGGCGCGCCACAATGCCTATTTTGCCGGTTTGCAGCTCAGGCCCGGCTGTCGTGCCAGTACCACCGATGTTTGTGTACCAATTTCACGCCTGGCCGAGTGCGTTGCTGCCACCGCCCAAGAGCTCGATCAGGCAAGCTTTCCGTACACCATAGTGGGTCACGTAGGCGATGGCAATTTTCACGTTTTGATGCTTATAGACCAAAACAATCCGGCCGAATGGCAGGAGTCCGAGCAGTTAAATCAGCGGCTGGTAAGACGCGCCATAGAAATGGACGGCACTTGCACGGGCGAGCATGGTATCGGTTTGCATAAGCAGGCCTTTATGTTGCAAGAGCACGGGCAGGGGGCTTTGGAGCTCATGGCGGCCATAAAAATGGCATTGGACCCACACAATATTCTAAATCCGGGTAAAGTTATACCTACTAACATAAATAGTTAAGTATATGGAAACATTATCCAGACCGGCCCAGTTTGCCGAAACCAGGGCACCAGCAGCAGATTTAAACGGCTTTTTAACGCAGATTAGCCAGGTGTTACCAGCCCATTGCATACTTACGCGCCCGGAGCAAACCAAGGTTTACGAATGCGATGGCCTGTCGCTCTACCGCCAGCAGCCCCCGGTTGTGGTATTGCCCGAGTCTGAACAGCAGGTCTTGGCGGTATTGCAGGCCTGCCGCAAGTTTAATGTACCCGTGGTGCCCAGGGGCGCCGGTACGGGTTTATCCGGTGGCGCCACGCCGCATGCCGAGGGCGTACTGATAGGGCTGGCCAAGCTGAACCGCATCATTAGTCTGGACCCGCTGGCGTGCCTCGCGGTGGTTGGCCCAGGGGTGCGTAACCTGGCTATATCAGAAGCCGCTGCGGTGCACGGTTTGTATTACGCGCCTGACCCATCCAGTCAGATAGCCTGTTCAATCGGTGGTAACGTCGCGGAAAACTCTGGTGGCGTGCACTGCCTCAAGTATGGCTTGACGGTCCATAACGTGGTCAAGCTACGGGTAGCCACTATTGATGGCGAGATTATCGAGTTGGGCTCTACTGCACCCGAGGCTGCCGGGCTAAACCTGTTGCAGTCTTTCATAGGCTCTGAAGGTATGCTCGGTCTGGTTACCGAAGTTACCGTGCGCCTGATTCCCAAACCGCAGTGCGCCCGCGTGGTGATGGCCAGCTTCCCAAGTGTTCAGGCCGCTGGCGATGGGGTTACCAGTATTATTGCCGATGGTATTATTCCAGCCGGTCTGGAGCTGATGGATAAGCGGGCCGTACGCATGGTTGAGCCTTTCGTGCAGGCTGGTTATGACACCGAGGCCGAGGCCATTTTGCTATGCGAATCCGACGGTACCGAAATTGAAGTACAGCAAGAGATCAGCCGTATCGAAGCGCTGCTGGCTGCAGTTGGTGCTACCCGCTTGCAAACCTCTACTTCTGAGCATGAACGTCTGAAGTTCTGGGCCGGGCGCAAAAATGCGTTCCCAGCCGCCGGGCGTATTTCGCCAGACTATTACTGTATGGACGGTACCATCCCGCGGCGCCACCTGGGCCGCGTGCTTAGCGCCATTGCCCAGATGGAAGGCAAATATAACTTGCGCTGCTCCAATGTGTTTCACGCCGGTGACGGCAATTTGCACCCCCTAATACTGTTTGATGCCAATGTGCCCGATGAAGTACGCCGCGCTGAGGAGTTCGGCGCCGAGATTCTTGAGTTGTGCGTAGAGGTGGGTGGCACCATAACCGGTGAGCACGGCGTTGGCCTGGAAAAAATGAACCAGATGTGCAGCCAGTTCAGCCGCGCCGAACTCAATGCGTTTCAGGCTTTCAAACGCGCCTATGATCCCTATGGGCTGCTTAACCCGCTTAAGCTTATACCCACGTTGGTACGTTGTGCCGAATACGGCAAAATGCACGTACATCAGGGGGATATTCGTTTTCCCGATATACCGCGTTTTTAAACATACACCAGCATGCAAAACTTATTATCCGAGCTCGGCCAGCAAGTGGCCGCTGCGCATGCCCGCAGGCAGCCGCTGTTTATACGTGGTGGGGCCACGCGCATGTTTTATGGTCAGCCAATAGCCGCAGATGCGCAGGCCTGTTGGCTCGATATGTCCGCTTATCGTGGGATAAGCAGTTATGAACCCGCCGAGTTGGTGTTAAGCGCGCGCGCCGGTACGCCGCTGGCCGAAGTTGAGGCTACCTTAGCCGATCAAGGCCAGATGCTGGCTTTCGAACCCGCGCATTTTGGTATTGGCAGTACTATAGGAGGTTGCGTGGCTACCGGCTTGGCAGGTCCAAGGCGTATGGCCGTAGGGCCGTTGGCTGATTTTGTACTAGGCGCGCGTTTATTGAGTTTTGATGGTTCGGTATTGAGCTTTGGCGGCGAGGTCATGAAAAATGTTGCCGGCTATGATTTGTCGCGCTTGCTGGCAGGTTCATTGGGTATATTGGGGCCCATAGCTGAAGTGTCCTTAAAGGTCGTGCCACAGCCCCGTATGCAACAAACCCAGGTACTTGAACTGGCTGAGAGCGCCGCGCTTGAGGCTTGTCTGCAGTGGCGTGCCCAGCCCCTGCCAATTACTGCTACCGTATGGCAGGCTGGTAGCGCTGGTGCCCCAGGTCAGTTGCTGGTACGCTTAGCTGGCAACGAATCTGCCGTCACCCAGGCTGCTCAGACCATTGGAGGCCAGAGCATACCAGCCGGGCAGGCTGTAAGCTTCTGGCAGGGCGTGCGTGACCAAAGCCATCCGTTTTTTCAAGATCCACAGATCTTGCGCGTGGTTTTGCCGGCTGCGGCGCCAAGCCTTGGTTTGCCCGCGACAATGCTGGAGTGGGGCGGCAGCTTGCGCTGGCTCAGTGGTGCACATGATATCGCGCCATTGCGTGCCCAGGTGCAGGCCTGGGGCGGTACCTTAAGCATTTATCGTCACCCCAAACCGCCTGCCGGTGTAAGCGTATTGCACCCTTTGGCTGATTCTATAATGCGTATTCACCGCAATTTAAAACAAGAATTTGACCCGGCAGGTATTTTTAATCCCGGCCGTATGTACCCTGGACTCTAAGGAAGGCTTATGCAAACGGAATTGGCTGCTTGGGCCAAAAATGCCGACTATGCCAGTGACGCCGAAGAAATCCTGCGCCGCTGTGTGCATTGCGGCTTTTGTCTGGCGACCTGCCCAACCTATCAGATACTGGGTGATGAGCTCGATAGTCCGCGGGGGCGCATCTACCAGATAAAACAGGTATTGGAAGGTGCACCTGCTACGCATGCTACCCTCACGCACCTGGACCGTTGTCTGACTTGTCGCAATTGTGAAACCACCTGTCCTTCAGGCGTTAAATATGGCACGCTGGTAGATATTGGTCGGCAGGCTTTGAGCCAGCGCGTGCAGCGCCCCTTTAAAGAGCGTTTGTTGCGCGCCTCTTTGCGTAAATTGTTAGGTTCGCCGTTTTTTCCTGGTTTGTACAAAATGGGCTTGCAGCTGCGTCCGGCAATACCCAAAGCGTTGCGCTCCAAGCTGGTGCCGGCCAGGCCTGCCAAAGTGTTTAATCCCGATCAGACGCAATACCCACGCCAGGTGTTGATGCTGGCTAATTGCGTGCAGCCGGCCATGATGCCATCTGTTGATGCGGCTACTATCCGGGTATTGAACGCGCTCGGTGTGGGCACGCGCTGGGCCGCCACTGCGGGCTGTTGTGGCGCCATTAATTTTCACCTGGATGATCAACAGGCGGCGCTGGTGCAAATGCGCGCCAATGTCGATGCCTGGCTGCCGCTGCTGCAGGCCGGTGCAGTCGAGGCCGTGATCGTTAACGTTTCGGGCTGTGGCGGTATGATCAAGGATTATGCCCAGCACCTTAAGCACGACCCGGATTACGCCGCTCGTGCCGCCGAGCTTATGCCCTACGTAAAGGACATAGCTGAGTTCCTGGCCCCCATGACGGGCGCACTAAAAGAAAAAATTGACAAAATACCAGCCAGGATTGCCTTTCACCCCCCTTGTACCTTGCAGCATTGGCAAGGTTTGCGTGCCCTGACCGAGCGCCTCTTAAGCGATCTTGGTTTTGATTTGCAAGCCTTTAATGACGCGCACTTGTGCTGTGGTGCGGCGGGTACCTATGCGCTTACCCAGCCGGCTTTGTCGCAGGAGTTGCGCACACGCAAGTTGCAAGCCATCGAAGAATGCCTGCCAGACACCATAGCTTCGGCCAATATAGGCTGTATGACACATTTGCAAAGCGCTACTGCAAAGCCGGTACGCCATTGGATCGAAATAGTAGATGAGGTTTTGTATGTTTAAGCCTGCCGTAGCCAATGGCGCCAAGGTCGTAATCGGTATGTCCGGTGGCGTAGACTCAGCGGTGGCTGCCTGGTTATTAAAGCAGCAAGGCTATGAAGTTATCGGCCTGTTCATGAAAAACTGGGAAGACGACGATGACAGTGAGTATTGCTCCACGCGCCAGGACTTGCTGGACGCCGCTAGTGTGGCGGACTTGCTGGGTATAGAGCTGGAAGCGGTAAACTTTGCCCAGGAGTACAAAGAGCGCGTGTTTGCCGAATTCCTGCGCGAGTATTCGGCAGGCCGCACTCCTAATCCGGATGTTTTGTGTAACGCCGAAATCAAGTTTAAGGCTTTTTTAGACCATGCCATGACTTTGGGTGCCGAGCTCATTGCCACCGGACATTATGCCCGCGTTCGCGCCTGCCACAGTGGCCAGGGTAAAAGCTACCAGTTATTAAAAGGGCTTGATAGCAGCAAGGATCAAAGCTATTTTCTGCACAGGCTTAACCAGCAGCAATTGGCGCGCAGTTTATTTCCCTTGGGTGAGCTGCAAAAAACCAGGGTCAGGCAAATAGCCCAAGAGCTAGGCTTGCCAAATGCGCGCAAAAAGGATTCGACCGGCATATGCTTTATTGGCGAGCGGCCCTTTCGGGAGTTCTTGAATCGTTATTTGCCTAGTCAGCCTGGGCCAATTCTTAGCCCGCAAGGGCGCCAGTTGGGCCAGCATCATGGTTTGGCTTTTCATACCATTGGCCAGCGCAAGGGCTTGGGCATAGGCGGCGTAAGCGGTACACAACGCGCCGATGGCAGTGCTGACGCCTGGTACGTGGCCCGCAAGGATATAGCCAGCAACACCCTGTACGCGGTGCAAGGCCATGACCATCCCTGGCTGTTAAGCACTGCTTTGCGCGCCCAGGATGTCAGCTGGATTGCCGGCCAGCCGCCGGCTGATGGTCTTTATGCCGCCAAAACGCGTTACCGCCAACACGACGCCAGCTGCGAGCTACGTGTTTTGCCGCAGCAAGCCGGTTTTGAATTGTGCTTTAAGCAGGCGCAATGGGCCGTCACTCCAGGTCAGTCGGCTGTGGTGTACGCTGGTGACGTCTGCCTGGGCGGTGGCATTATCAGCGCATAAAAGCAAGTACATCAGGCTTGTTATTGGCTGGTGGCTGGCCTGGTATTTATAAAAGATGGGCGTTCTTCCAGCTTGGCGGCCAGGCGTGCTAACTCGGGGTGGCTGGTGCGCCAGTCCAGCTCATTGAAGCGCAGGTCAAGGTAGCCCAAGGCAGCGCCCACGGCTATGTCAGCCAGGCATAGGTTTACCCCCATGCAGTGCGGCTGTGAGCCAAGCAAGGATTCCATGTACGCCAGGCTGGCCTGGATCTTATCCATTTGGCGTTGACGGTATTGCAAGTCTTGCAGGTGGGCTGCGCGCTTATTGACCTCTATAAAGGCATTGGCGGCGGCGTCCATAACCCCATCGGCCACGGCCTCCCAGCGCTTGACTTCGATACGCTCGCGTCCAGGAGCGGGAATCAGGCGGCTAACGGGCGATAGGGCATCGAGATATTCGACGATTACACGCGAATCAAATAAAGAGCCGCTTTCGTCCATGATCAGGCAAGGTACCTTGCCCAGTGGGTTGTGAGCCTTAAGCTGTGCGGCCTCAGCCCATGGGTCATCCAGGACAAACTCGTAATCGAGTTTTTTCTCGGCCAGTACAATACGTACCTTGCGTACGTAAGGGCTGGTTAAGGAACCAATAAGTTTCATCGTATTGCTACTAAGTTTTAAGGCTAAGCAAGTATAGCAGTCAAAATACGTATAATCGTTAATGTGTGGTTTAAATACCATGCTCTGGAGCAGCACCAAAGCTATGCTCTGCTCGGTGCTAAAATGCTGTTTTGCAACAATTTAAATAATTAATCCAATATGTCCCAGCCAGCTTTAAGCTCTTTGAATGCCTTATCCCCCCTTGATGGTCGCTATGCCTCCCGGCTTGATAGCTTACGGCCTTTTTTATCGGAATATGGGTTTATGGCGCACCGGGTAGAGGTGGAACTGGCCTGGTTATCCGGTTTATCTGCGGCTGGCCTGCCGGGGTTACAGCCATTTAGCGCAGCGGCACAAAAAAAGCTGCAAGACATTGTCAGCAATTTCAGTGAGGCGGATGCCGCTCTCATAAAAGCTATCGAACGCACCACCAATCACGACGTCAAAGCAGTTGAATATTGGCTCAAAGAGCAGTTTGCCGCCAGCCCGGAGCTGGCGCACGCCGCTGAGTTTATCCACTTTGCCTGCACGTCAGAAGATATAAACAACGTGGCGCATGCCTTGATGCTCAAGCGCGCCTGTAGCCAAAGCCTGTTGCCCGCTCTTAAGGCCCTGGTAGTCAAATTGCGCTGCCAGGCCCACGCTTACGCTGATCAGCCCATGCTGGCGCGCACCCACGGCCAGCCGGCTACGCCAACTACCATGGGTAAAGAGCTGGCCAACTTCGTCGCCCGCCTGGAACAGGCGCTTGACGACCTGCAGGAGATTGAGCCGCAGGCCAAAATGAATGGCGCTACGGGTAATTACAACGCCCATCTGGCGGCTTACCCGGAGCTTGACTGGCCGGCATTTGCGGCACGGGTACTACAGGGCCTGGGGTTGGTACAAAATCCATACACCATTCAGATCGAGCCACACGACTGGATGGCGGCTTTATTCGATGCTTTGGCGCGTATAAATACCATCTTGCTGGACTTAAACCGTGATATCTGGACTTATATTTCACTCGGTTACTTCAAGCAACGCTTACGCGCCGGCGAGGTCGGTTCTTCCACCATGCCGCACAAGGTCAATCCCATAGATTTTGAAAATGCCGAGGGCAACCTCGGCCTTGCCAATGCCTTATTACGCCACCTGGCAGATAAGCTGCCGATTTCGCGCCTGCAGCGTGACCTGAGCGATTCCACTGTGTTACGCAATCTGGGGCTGGCCTTGGGCTATGGTTTGCTGGCTTATGGCTCGTGTTCGCGTGGTCTGGATAAGCTTGAACTAAATGCCGTGGCAATCGACGCCGACATTGACTCTTGTTGGGAAATTCTAGCCGAACCAGTGCAAACGGTAATGCGGCGCTACAATTTGCCGCAGCCCTACGAACAGCTCAAGGAGCTCACCCGTGGCAAGGGCATCACTCAGGAGGGCCTGCGCGAGTTTATCCAGGGCCTGGATTTGCCGGATGCAGCCAAACAGCAGCTGCTTGACCTGAGCCCCAGAGATTACATTGGCCTGGCGGCCAAACTGGCGCGTGCTATTTAAACACTCTGGTCACCTTAAAGGGGTTTTGCTGACCCTGGCGCTGGCCGTGCTTGGTGCCTGCGCAACACCCCCCGATGGCCCCAGCCCAAAGGGCGAAGCCATGTCGGCAGATCAATTTGCCCAGAGCGATCTTAACCGCATGCAAACCCTGGCCATGCGCGATAACCTTGAGAGCCTGAATAATCTACTGGAAAAGCTGTATAAGCGTAACCCGAGCCAGTGGCGCAAGGGTGGCTTTAGCAGCATGGATGAGGCTATAGAGCTGGGTCGCCAACGTATTGGCAAGGCCCAGGTACCGGCCGACCTGGCGGGTTTGAACGACATTGAAATATTATCGGTTGCCCTGGACCCGCAGTACGGCGGCGATAGGGTAGCAGCCCTGGTGCAGGGCCTGGCAAATATGATATTGGCTGCGCATGGCTTTGTGGATCGCTTTTACCTGGGTGATAGCGTCGATGCCCAGTACGTATTTAATGCCGCGCGCAACGTCGAGATCGCTGCCTGGTTATTGGCCAGCAGGCGTGACGCTCAAGGGCAGTTACTGCTATTGTCGAATGAAATTACCCCGCAGGTAAGTAACCTGAGTTTTGCGCGTGAGTTTGCCGCAATCGCCGCCAGGCTCGATCTGGAGGCCGAGATGCTGGACGAAAACTTGCGCCGCATAGGCATAAACTACGTACAAAGCCTTTTATTCTTTAGATTCTTGCCGGTGCGTTGATATCTGGTAGGCTGATGTCAAAGCAGGCGCCAGCACCAGGGGTGCTGGTGCAGCTGGCGCTACCACCATGGCGTTGAGCTACGGTTTGTACAAAGGCAAGCCCCAGGCCGCTGCCAGCTGGCTTGGTGCTGCTGTGGCGGCCGCGCTGATAGCGAGTGAAAAGCTCTTTTTGCTGCTCGGCTGTGATTCCTGGGCCGTTATCGCAAACGCTTAGCAGCCAGGTATGCCGCTGCTGTTGCAGGCGACAGCTGATGCTACTGCCAGCCGGGCTATATAGCAGGGCGTTATCCAGCAAGTTGCCTACGGCGCGTGCCAATAACTCACCGTCTACCATGGCAAAAGCGGGCGTATCCGTACTCGTATCATAGTCAAAATGCAGGGCAATATTGCGCTGGCTCGCTTGGGCCCAGCGCTGGTCGCAGCAATCTTGAATCAAGCTGTACAAATCGGTAGCGTGCAGATTTAATGGCGCAGTTTCCGCGCGTGTGAGCTGTACGAACTGGTCTACCAGCTTTAGGGTAGCCTTGGCTTGCTGGCCGATATAGTCCAGGGTTTTATCTTCAGGCCACTGGTTTTGGGCGCCGCGGCGCAACTCTATGGCTGCCAGAATAGCGCTTTGCGGTGAGCGCATATCGTGTGAAATAAAGCTCAGGGTTTGTTCCTGGGCACGGGTGGCCTGCTTGAGGTGATTGACCGCCTGCTGCAAGTGTACGGCGCGCTGGGGCAGGTTATCGGCGCGCGCTATCCAGGTGTTATCGAGCAATTGTGTAGGGTTTTGAGGCTGGCTGGGTGGGCTTGCGGCCCATAGACGTGCGAGCTCGGCGTCCAGGTGCTTTAAGGTAGCCTCTTGGCTGCGCCAGTGCCACAAAGGGTAGGCCATGGCAATGGCCAGCAATGTGCCGCCCGGCGCCAGCCACCAGCCCGCCAGCTGCATAAGCATGGCGTTGCCGATTAAAACCCCAAGCAAGGTCAGCACAACTACGCCTATGCTGCGGCGCGCCGACAACGTCCCCATGGCAAAGCAAACCGGTACTACGAACAGTATCCCTAGCAGGGCGTTGAGCCAGCCAGGGGCGATGCGTATCCAGCTGTCATCAAGAACATTTTGCACGCTATTGGCCAAAACCTCTACTCCTGGCATCAGGCCCGCGCCAGCTGCTGTGCGTAGTTGATCACCCAGGCCAGAGGCCCAGGCGCCTATGAGGACAATCTTATTATCAAATACGGCGTCATCGACCTTGCCTTGCAATACCGCGGCGTAAGGTATCAATTGGTAGTCGAGCGCATTTGTGCTGAAGCGAATGGCCAGTGGCTCAGCGCTGCTTGTGCTAGTCTGGGGCTTATGCCCGGCAATGCGTGCCAGGCTAATGCTTATGTGCTCCTGGGGCTGGCTGGTAAAAGTTGGTGTGCGTTGCAATTGTATGCTGCGCAAATTGCCATCGCTATCAGCGCTGGCATCGATGCGGCCAATGCTGTTTGCCGCCTGCTGCAAAGATGGTATGGGCGTAATCAGGTGTTTACCGTCTGGTGACAGCACTGCCGGCAAGGCTACTTTGCCGTGTTCCTCGATGGCACGGGCCAGTTCGGCGTCCGCCGCGGGCGCGCCAGGATGTGGTTCGCTTAAAATCAAATCCAGCGCCACCGCACGGGCACCGCGTAGATGTTGTAATAAACGGGCGTGCACGTCGCGCGGCCAAGGCCAATACCCCAGCTGTTCGAGGCTGTCGTCGTCAATGGTGATGATAACTATATCGCTACTTGGTACCGGCCGGGATATATTTTGCAGACTGGTGTCGTATAGCAGGTAGTTAAGCTGTTTTATGCCCGGCAGTTTATAACCCAGGCCAAGTATTATGCTAATAGCTAGCAGGCCAGCCAGCATTAATAGCCACTCCAGGCGCAGTCGGCCCTGCAGGCCGTCTGGCTGGAAGCGATATCTGGCCACTTCAGCGTGCCTTTATGATACTAGAACGATAAGCGTACGGGCTGGCCAGAGGAGCTTAGTACCGGTTGGCCATTGCTGCTTAAAAGGCCAGCCAGAAAGCGTACAGCTACGTTGGCATCGTTACCTTCTATACCCAAAGGGTCTATGGCGCGCACAAATACATATCTTTGACCGTGGCCGCTGGCACCTATTAAAGCTTTCGGTGAGTCAATTATCTGCTCAGTTTCCAGCAGACTGCCGGCGGCGTCGTGGGTCACCCGCACACGATAAGCCGTGGCATTGGTGATGGGCTCAAACTCCAGCTGCAAGGCAGCGACGGCCTTATCTGGGGCTGGCTGTAGCCGGGGTGCTGGTAGCATGGTGCCCAAACCCAGAAAACTACCACCCGTATCGTAGGCCGCGCCCTGATTAGCCGCAATCACCTGCTCTTGAGCGGTTTGGTCGGCTACTGCTGCGCGACCGCTAACCACTTCGTGGCGTGTACCGCGGCTATCGCTTTGAACGCGCAAACGCGTGCCGCGCACGCCAGTAACCGTGGCAGGGGAGCGCACTTCAAACCGACCAACACCAGTATCCGCGGGGGCGACGTCGGACTCCAGGCGGCCCTGATCGACAACGATTATGGTATCGGTCAGGCCGTTGCCCTCAAAGGCTTTCAGGCGCTGTAGCTGTATCTGGGTGTTGGGGGGTATGCTTAGCAGACTGCCGTCTTGCAGGCGTAGGGTGGTCGCGCCGTTTGGCCCGCTGCTGACGGCTTGTCCGGCAAGCGCCTGTGTTTGCGCTTTGAGGGGCTTGCCATCTATTAACACCTGGCCCTGGACATGCACCACCTGGGCGTCAGCGTCCAGTACCGGTATCAGCGCCAGTGGGATACGTATCACTTTGCCAATTGGCAGGGCCAGGGTGTCATCAACTGCATTGAGTTCTTGCAATAGCCGCCAGTTGGCGCGCGTCAGGGTATAGGTATTGGATAATTGCTCAAGCGTATCGCCGGGCTCGATCTGGTAGAGGAAATATTCACCCTGGGCCCCAAGCGCACGCGCCTGGGCCCTGTTGGTATTGCCAAAGACGAGGGTAGCCAGGACTATCAGGGCGGCAATAATAGTGAATTTTGACTTATTGGTAAAAAACATAATCATTGTCAGTAAGTGGGCTGTTCGTCTGGTTGATATAAGTCCAGGCGGTAGCCCAGCGCATAGGAGGCGCTTAACTGCACGCCGTTGGCCGGTCCGAGGTTTAGTTTTTTGCGTATGTTGGACAGGTGCGTATCAAGAGTGCGTGAGGTGCTGGGGATATCACGATTCCAGACCAGAAAGCTTAAGTCGTCGCGCGAAAACAGGCGGCCGGGGTGGCGTAAAAAAAGCACCGCCAAATCGTACTCTTTGGGCGTAAGAACCACGCTTTTACCAGCCAGGGATATTTGCCGCACGCTTACGTCTATCTGGTAATTGCCAAAATTGAAATTGCTCTCTGGGGTGGCGCTTGGCTGGTTGCGGCGCAGCTGGGCGTTGATGCGCGCCAGCAGCTCGGCGGGCCTGCACGGCTTGGTGATATAGTCATCGGCGCCAGCATTCAAACCATCCACCAGGTCGGTTTCATGGGTGCGGTTGGTGATGAATATGATTGGCAGACTAGGGTCGCAGTTGGTGCGCGCCCATTTCAGTACTTCCATACCGTTGATACCGGGCAGCTCCCAGTCAAGCAGCAGCAGGGCAAATTTTGTTTGGCTTTTTAAATCGGCTAGCAAGGCACTGCCATCGCTGTAGGTCTTGCTCTTGTAGCCGGCGCTGCTTAAAAGCTCGCTGACCCAGGTTATCTGGGCCGGGTCGTCTTCAAGCACGCCAACTGGCGCCAGACAGTCGGCTGCGATTTTATTGGTATAAGGCATAATGCGACAGAGTTTTTACGGTTGTACCTGTGTTTTTATTGCAAAACAATTATTGCTGAATATTCATAGACTTCTAGTATTATGCATCATGTATTGTAATTTTGTGCCCGGGCTGCTGCTGCGGGCTTAATCGGCCAGAAATACACGGCCGTCAAACAGGCGTCTGGCGGTACGGTAAAAAGCCCCTGATTTAGCTACCCAGGCGCCATTTTCCAGGGCTACGTTGGCATCCAGTGTTAAAACACCCGATGGCATACCCAGGCGTATGGCAGCGTTAGTGTTAGCGTTTGGCAATAACTCGGCGACGACGCTGCCGCTGATGCGTGCTGCGACTGCAGTACATAGTGAAATGGTAAGCGGCAAGGCCCGGTGTGGCTGGCCGTTGGAAATTACGCGGGCCACCAGGTCGATATCCTGGGCGGCAACCGTGGTGCCATCCAATGTAGGGTTGTCTTGTGCCGGGGCTACTATGGCAACGAATGGCACCATGGTTATCTGCCGTGCCGCCTCTAAATCCGGGGCTATCCCCATGGCGACCGAGGCATGGGTGCGGATCAGGTCAAGCTTGGCCAATATGTCAGGCTTTTGTTCCAGTTGGTCGGGCAGCTCCAGGCCGCTTAAACCTATATCGCTGGCGCGTACAAAGACTGCGGCATTGGCGGCATCGATAAGCGATACTTCGAGTTTACCCAGGCCATCAATATCCAGGACGTCGCATACCTGGCCACTAGGTAGTAACTTGCCGGTGCTGGCCCCACCTGGCTGGATAAACTCCAGCTTGATGGCAGAGCCGGTGCCGCTTACACCCGGAATGCTCAGGTCACCAGAATACTGTGGCTGGCCGTTGGGAGTAGCAAAAGTACTGTGAATTATCTTCTTGGTATTGGTGTTATAGATACGCACCGTACTGGTATCGCCCTGGGCCTTGACCAGTCCCTGTTCGACTGCAAACGGGCCGACGGCGGCACTCATATTGCCACAATTGCCCTGATAGCTAACCTTGGCTTCTTTAATGGCTACTTGGGCAAAGGTGTAATCGACGTCGGCATCTGGATGGCTTGTAGGGCCGACAATACAAACCTTGGATAACGAAGATATGCCGCCGCCCATGCCGTTTAGCTGGCGCCCGTAAGGATCCGGGCTGCCCATGGCGGCACAAAACAATGCGTCCCACTGGGCTTTATCCGCGGGTAAGTCCTTGGGCTGGACGAGCAGGGCCTTGCTGGTGCCGCCGCGCATAAAGACCGCCTCTACGAATTTTTGTGACATGGTGTTCTCCTTGGAATAAATCACTGTTACATACTGTATTGTATTTGTAAGTACAATAATTCATACCACAAAACAAATTTTAGTAAGAGGTGCCTGAAATGCAGCCCACTACCGCATCCAAGACCATACAAATAAATGGCAAAGCATATACCTATGCACCTATAGGGGCTGTTCCAGGGGTAGAAAAGCTGCCTTTTTCCTTGCGCGTGCTGTTGGAAAACGTCGTGCGCAGCGGCGTGCAAAAAAACTTTAGGCAGGATGAATTCAATGCCATCATCCAGCGCCAGGTAGATGCCGGGCTTAATTTTTATCCGGCCAGGGTTTTTGGCCATGACATTCTGGGTCTGGTGATGCTGCTAGATATGGTAGCCATGCGCGAGGCCGTGCACGCCGCTGGCGCCGACCCTAACAAGGTGCGCCCCACCGTGCCTACCGACGTGGTGATAGACCATTCCGTGCAGGTAGATAGCTGGGCTAACCCATTGGCTGCCGAGATCAACCTCAGGCGCGAGTACGAGCGTAATTCCGAGCGGTTTGAATTTTTGCGCTGGTGCGGCGCCAATTTTGACGGGGTAAGCGTAATCCCACCGGGCAAGGGTATTATGCACCAGATCCACCTGGAGCACCTTGGGCAGGTGGTTTATATAGATGATAAGGGCAGTGAGGGTGTCTGGCTTTACCCCGATAGTTGCGTCGGCACCGACAGCCACACCCCCATGGTTAATGGCATAGGCATACTGGCCTGGGGTGTGGGTGGTATCGAGGCCGAGGCGGTAATGGTCGGCTTGCCGGTAAGTATGCCGTTGCCAGAAGTAGTTGGCATAGAGCTTACGGGGCGGCTGCGTGATGGCGTATTGCCTACCGACTTGGTATTGAGTATTACCGAAGTACTGCGCAATATGGGCGTGGTGGGCAAGTTTGTAGAGTTTTTTGGCCCTGGCCTGGATCAGCTCTCGATCGGAGACCGTGGCATGATTGCCAATATGGCTCCAGAGTATGGCGCCACCGTAGTGTTTTTCCCGGTAGACCAGCATACGCTGGATTACATGCATACTACCGGACACAGCGCCGCGCAGATACAAATAGTCGAGCAATATAACAAGGCGCAAAAGTTATGGCGCGACGCCGATACCCCGAACCCGGTTTTTGAAACCGTGGTCAGCATTGACCTGGATAGCATCACCCCAAGCCTGTCAGGCCCCAGCAATCCCGAGGATCGTTTCGATCTGGATAAGTCTGTCAGCGCATTCAAGCAGCACCACCAGCGTATCGCTGGCCGCGCGGTCCAGCTCGAACAAGGCTATCCGGTAGAGGGCGAGCCTTACCAGCTGCATGACGGCGATGTGGTTATAGCTGCTATTACTTCGTGTACCAATACCGCCAACGCCACCAATATGATGGCTGCTGGTTTGGTGGCCCAAAAGGCCGCAGCCAAGGGTTTGCTCAGCAAGCCATGGGTTAAGACTTCGCTGGTGCCAGGCAGCCAGGTTACCGCGGATATTCTGCAAAAGGCCGGCCTGCAGGAGTCGCTCGATAAGCTCGGGTTTCATATCGCCGGCTTTGGCTGCACTACCTGTAATGGCGGCTCCGGTCCGTTGCCACCAGCGATAGCCAAGAGCATCGCTGCTAACGACATAGTTACCACGGCGGTGCTATCTGGCAACCGCAACTTCGATGGCCGTATACACCCAAGCGTGCGCGCCAATTATCTGGCCTCGCCCGCATTGGTAGTGGTGTACGCCATTGCCGGCTCTTTGAACGTGGACGTCACGCGCGACCCGTTGGGCACCGACCCCCAGGGCCAGCCCGTGTACTTGCGCGATATATGGCCAAGCGCGACTGAAGTAGCCGCGGTGGTAGCGCAAGCCTACGAACGTGAGCTCTTTATCAAGCGCTATGCCGAGCTCTATGAGGGGGGCGCGCGCTGGGATGCCCTGGCTTCCAGACCGGGGGCCACCTTTAGCTGGAATCCGGCTAGCAATTACATCAAAAAGCCACCCTATTTTGATGGCCTGGCGCGCGTGCCGCAGGCCCCCAAAGATTTACACGGTCTGCGCCCGTTGGTGATCCTGGGTGATTCGATTACTACCGATCATATATCGCCATCCGGGGCTATAAGCCTGGGCACGCCCGCGGCCGACTATCTGCTAGAGCGCGGCGTGCAGCAAAAGGACTTTAATAACTACACCACCAGACGGGCCAACCATGAAATCGTTATGCGCGCCACCTTTGCCAATATCCGCCTGCGCAACAAAATGACCCCCGGTATCGAAGGCGGGATTACCAGGCTAATGCCCGAGGGTACGCAAATGCGCGTCTTTGATGCAGCCGAAAAATACCTCGAACGCGGCCAGGATCTGATCATAGTAGCTGGTAAAAACTATGGCTGTGGCTCATCGCGCGACTCGGCCGCTAAGGGTGTAGCTCTGTTGGGCGTAAAAGCCGTGGTCGCAGAAAGCTTTGAACGTATCCATCGCACCAATCTGGTTGGTATGGGGGTCTTGCCCTTGCAGTTTGAGGACGGCACCCGTTGCGATGACTTACACCTGGATGGCTCGGAGACCTTTGATGTTTTGGGTCTGGAAGGCGATTTGGGGGTGCACGCCAAGGTACAAATGCGCGTCCATCGGGTCGATGGCAGTATCGACACTGTGGCGCTGATAGCGCGCCTGGATACGGTCGAAGACGTTGAGTACTGGAAGCATGGCGGCATACTGCCGCGGGTTTGGCGCAGCTATATTCAATAAGGTCTTAGCCAACCAGGGGCAGGTCTTGCCAGCAGGTGGTGTATGCCGGCGATAGGCAGTCCCGGCGCATAGCCCAGCCGCTTTGGACCCCTTGAGCAGCAAAGTTTATGGTACCTATGCCGCTGTTATTGATAGCATCCAGGGTGTGCATCAGGCGGCTGTTTTTATGTTTTTGTGCCGTATCGCTAAACAGGTCTGGCTGGATGGCATCGGTCCGATAAAAATCGGCCAACATTACCCCAGCCTTGGCGTAGGCATGGCCAGGGCGCCAGATCCTATCCAGGAGCTGCTGCGCCAGTCGGATAAAATCGCGGCTGTCGTTACTGGGACAGGCCAGCTGGCCGCTTATGCTGTTGCTGTAGTTGCGCGCAGCGCTATTAAAGGCACTGGTGCGGATAAATACGCTCATAGCTTTGGCGCTCTGGCCCTGAGTGCGTAGCTTCTCTGCGGCCCTGGCGGTGTAGGTACTGATGGCTGCGCGCAGCATGTCAATTTCGGTGATGCGTGTCCCAAAAGAGCGGCTGCAAATGATTTGCTGCTTATTTGATCTGACTTCTTCGAGCTGTAGACAGGATATGCCATTAAGCTCATAAACCGTACGCTCCAGCGCCACCGAAAACTGCGCGCGTATTTTGTCGGCTTGCGCCTGCGCCAGATCCAGCGCGCTGTGTATGCCCATGGCGTTTAACCGGCTGGCGGTACGCTGACCCACCCCCCAGACCTCGGCGACCGGCACCAGTTGCAGCAAGCGCTGCTGGCGTATTCTTGCACTTAGGTCTACTACTCCGCCGGTAGCCGGATATTTTTTGGCGGCGTAGTTGGCCAGCTTGGCCAGGGTTTTGGTCGGGGCTATGCCTACACATACCTGTATGCCTACCCATAGCCGCACGGTTTGGCGCAATTGCATCCCAAACTGCTGTACGTGCTTGCCCTGGCCGTGGCCAGCAAGCCGCAAAAAGGCCTCATCGATAGAATACACTTCGATTTGAGGCGCCATGGCGGCCAGGGTTTGCATGACGCGCGCGCTGATATCGGCGTAAAAGCTGTAATTGGAAGAAAATATTTGCACCTGATGGCGTTGCAAGAGTTTTTTTATTCGAAAATACGGCACCCCCATTTTTATGCCCAAGGCCTTGGCCTCTGGTGAACGCGCCACCACGCAGCCGTCGTTATTCGATAGCACTACTATAGGAACATGGCGCAGGTCGGGGCGAAACAGCTTTTCGCAGCTGGCGTAGAAGTTGTTGCAATCCACCAGGGCAAAGAATGCTTGCATGACTAGAAATGTACAAAGCTTGGGGGTAGGGGCGGGCAAGGCCTAACGCGGGGCAGGCGTTTGACTTAAGTTGTGGATGGCGTAAGTAACTACACCAAAAATATCCAGCTCAGCCGCCTCTGGTATATCTATGGGGGGATAGGCCGGGTTGCAGGCCAACAGCCGCAAAGAGGGTCGGGTATGCAGCCGCTTGACGGTAAGCTCGCCATGCAGGCAAGCTATTACTACATCGCCGTGGCGCGCCTGCAGCGCGCGATCCACCACTAGTATATCGTCTGGATAAATGCCAGCATCCAGCATGGACTCGCCCTTTACCCGCACAAAAAAAGTAGCGGCCGGGTGTTTGATGCACAGTTTGTTAAGGTCGAGCGCCTGCTCGACATAATCCTGTGCCGGTGAGGGAAACCCGGCCACGATGGCCTCAATAAAAAGGGGTATCTTCAGGGCACGGGCCTGGCTTAAAGATACTGCTGGTAAAAAATCGGTGGCGCTGTAGGTTTGGTCGGCCATATTAAAACTCCATATAACTGTATAAATATACAGTTATATGGCTATTTGTAGCAAGTTGCCCTGGCCTGGGCTATTTGCTTATCTGGCTATCCACAAACTCAAGCCATTGCTGGTCGCAGGCTACCGGCTCGGCGGCGTGTTTGCCGTGCATCCTGAAATAAACCACGTCACACCATTCTTGCGAGCCATAATCGGGCCCGTGGCCGTGGCCATCAGAAGTAGGAAATTTTGCCTCGACCAGCGCATACCAGGCCTGGGAGCCTATGGGTGGCTGCCCGGCGGCGCTGGTATCTGCTTGTAGTGCGCCGGTGCTGCTGCACGCTGCCATAAGAGCCAGCAGGGCTACAGCCGTGAAGCGTTTTAGTTGTATTACTACCATAATCGGTATGCCCCCTGTGCTAATCTATGCGGCCTGCTTGTCGCCAGCCCCCAAAACTTTGGCTTCTTATTCTAAGTGTACATGGTATGAATGTCCGTTATTTAAGCAAGAAGTACCGGTTTCTGCTTATGTTGGTGTGTAGCCTGTTCTTTACCCCGGCTGCGTACGCTAAAACCCTGTGTAACGGTCAGTCCCTCACAACAGACTCAACGCTGAACCTACGCATAGATAATGACCTGTTTGGCGGTGCCCGGCAGGATCAGGGTTATACCAATGGTTTTCTACTGTCGTGGGTGAGCCCCAACCTGAGCAGTTATCTGGATGATGAATGCATCCCCGATGCCGCCAGGGCAATCAATAAATATTTAGTCAGGCTGCAACCTGCGACACCCGAAGAGTTCAATATGACCATGGGGATTGGTCAGGTTATGTATACCCCAGCCAATAAGACCAACACCGGTCTGACGCGTGACGACAGGCCATATGCGGGCGCCTTGTTGGCCAGCATTGGTTATCACGCCCGGCATGGCAATTATCTGAATACTACCCAGTTGCGCTTTGGTGTGGTTGGGCCAGCCGCTTTAGGCGGTGCAGTACAAAGTGAGTGGCATCGCGTGATCGGCGTAGGGCGTTTTCGCGGCTGGCAAAACCAGTTGCGCAATGAGCCAGTGCTACAGCTGATTCACGAAAAGAATTATCGTTGGCCAGGTCGCAACAAAAACCTGGGTTGGGGCTGGGATGCCATAGCGCATGGCGGCGTAAGCGTGGGCAATTTTGCTACTTACGCAAATGCCGGGCTTGAATGGCGTTTTGGTTACAGGTTGCCCGATGATTTCGGCACTGCTCCGCTATGGCCTGCAGGCGAGAACTCGGCACCGTTAAAAACAGCCCCAGGACGCGACCAAGGCTTGTCAGGGCATATTTTTGCTGCTGTGGATGGACGCTTTGTGCTGCGTGATATTACGCTCGATGGCAATACCTTCAGGTCCAGCCATAGCGTCAGCAAGCGCCCGCTGGTGGCTGATATAGGCTATGGCATGGCCATATTGTATGGCGACTGGAAATTTGCCTTTGCGCGCTACCATCGCACGCGCGAGTTTAACGGCCAGCGCCAGCTACCTGTTTATGGCAGCTTTACCATTAGTAAAAGATTTTAGAAAACACAAACGCCACTGGCCGACACAGTAACCCCTGGCTGCAAGACGTTGGGAATCTTATACTCGCCACTGATGCTCTCACCACCACGCGCAAAGCTATAGCCGAACTTGAAGCGGAGGAAGGCAGGAAGTTTGCCAGTATTGACGATTCCGTTTACATCGCGCTTGGTGGCAAGCGGACCGCCCTGTGGTGCCAGTTGATGTGCCCTTGCCGTATGAGGCCGAGGATGCGCCAAACAAAGTGCTTGAATCCAATCGGCTAGAAGGAGTTATTGCATGAAATACAATTTTGTAGTAACGTTTTCGTAGGTTGGTGCGGTTTGAATGGGACGCCGTAAAGGCGGTGACGAATCTGCGTAAACATGGTGTGAGCTTCGAAGTCGCGATACGGGCATTTGCCGACCCCTTTGCGTTGACCGGACTGGAGCGTGTCGAGCAGCGCTGGCAGACGCTTGGCATGGTGGATGGCTATCTCTTGCTTCTGGTGGCTCATACCGTTCTTGAACTGAAGGCGGACAATCAAGCCATCGAGGTTATCCGCATCATCTCGGCTAGGCAGGCCAACAGGAAAGAAAGGCGACGTTATGAGCAAGAAATCCGTTAAGCATGAGGTGGATTTGGCGAATCTGCCTCCTCTGAGCGACAAGCAAAAAGCCGAGCTGGCCGCGCTGGCGGCGCGCGTCGAGGGGGATGTCGATTACAGTGATATCCCCGCGCTGACGGCGGAGTTCCGGAAAAACGCCGAGCGTGGCAAGTTCTACAAACCGACCAAGACCTCGACCACCGTGCGCATCGACTCGGATGTCCTGGCCTGGCTGCGGTCGCAGGGCAAGGGCTATCAATCCCGCATCAATGCGATTCTGCGGCGGGAGATGCTCGAATCACTGAAATAAGCGGCGAGCGGGATTGGGGCCATACGAGCTTGCAAATCTGCTTACAAATTTTATAAAACAAAAACGCCAGCTTGTTAAAACTGGCGTAAGTGTTTGATTTTTTTAGCTCCCCGACCAGGGCTCGAACCTTGGACCTGCGGATTAACAGTCTGCGAGACTCATAATTTTTCAACATTCAAATATGTTGAAAAGATATATGAATACCAATAAAAATGAGGCTTTTAGGCTACTTTCATAAATTGACCGATTGATTATTGTTGAGCGATATTCCATAATTTTGCTTACATAGTGCTTACACGGGAATCGTTGAACATGGCAAAGGTGAAACTAACGGCAGGTCGCATTGACGCGTTTACTTGCCCGCCAAACAAGTCGCAATCCTTTTTGTGGGACGCTGACGTAAGCGGTTTGGCAGTACGTGCTACAGCTGGTGCAAAAGCATACATATATCAAAGCCGCTTAAACGGTAAAAGCCTGCGTGTGACTATTGGCGACGTGCGAGTATGGAGCCTGGAAGAAAATCGACATCCCAAAACGGGCGAGGTAATCACCCCAGGCGCGCGACCTGAAGCGCGTCGTTTGCAAGCCATCATTGATCAAGGTCGTGATCCGAGAGCCGTGAAGGCTGAGATTACCGCTGCTGATGTAGCCAGGCGTGAAAAAGCCAAGCATGCGGAAACCCCAGCATTGAATGCTTGGAATGTCTATATTCAAAGCCGTGCACCTAAATGGAGTGAACGCCACAAGGCCGATCATATAGTCATGGCTCGCGATGGGGGCGAGAAAATCATCAGAGGTCGGCCTAAGGGGTTGCCGGACAGAAAAGAGCCCGGCATACTGCGCGATCTGCTGGATTTACCGTTGAGTCAGATTACTCGTGATGCTGTGGCCAACTGGTTGGAACAAGAAATGCCACGCCGTCCGACCCGCACTCGTCTAGCCTTATCATTATTGGCGACGTTTATTAACTGGTGCAGTGACCAGCCGGACTACAGAGAACAAATAAACGCTGATGCTTGCATACGCATGAAGCGTGAATTACCAAAGGCTCAGGCGAAGGACGACTGTTTACAGCGTGAGCAATTGGCACTGTGGTTCGAGCATGTACGTAAGTTGAGTAATCCGATAATTGCCGCGTATTTGCAAACGACATTACTGACCGGTGCCCGACGTGAGGAAATTGCAGTCCTACGTTGGGAGGATGTAGATTTTCGATGGAACAGTATCCAAATCGCTGACAAGGTAGATCAGGAGAACGGTCGGGTCATACCTTTGACGCCTTACGTTAAATCCTTACTGCTTGAACTTCAACATATAAACAATACACCTACGGTTCGTCAGTTGCATCGCCAAGAAGTCGAGGGTAAAAAATGGCAACCTTCACCGTGGGTATTTTCAAGCGCCACTGCCAAGGCTGGATATATTGCCGAGCCACGTATAGCCCATAATAAGGCCATACAGGCGGCTGGATTACCGCACTTGACCATACACGGCTTGCGCCGCTCATTCGGCACACTGGCTGAGTGGGTAGAGGCACCTGCTGGTGTCGTGGCGCAAATCCAGGGCCACAAGCCAAGCGCCATTGCTGAAAAGCACTACCGCCGCCGCCCTCTGGATTTGCTGCGGATGTGGCATACCAAAATTGAAGACTGGATATTGGAGCAGGCGGGTATCGAACAGCCAAAGGAACAGGCACAACCGCTGAAGGTAGTTCGCCGCCTGACCGTTTGTACCAGAGTCCAGCCCGATGGGGCGAAAAGTCGGAAACCTTCGCCAGCTTGATGCTGGTGTCGTTAATGAAGGGGCAGTGGGGTGGCAGTACATGAACGATAAACGCTTGGTTATTGAGGTCGGTGGGCGTAAGGCTATACCAGTGCGGGCGATTCCATATATAACCGGCTGGTGCTTGTCGCCTGACAAGGTTGCGCGGCAGCTTTCCGGAGAGGTAGAAACAGCTATTAATGTACTCAGTGGGATGACGGCGTATCGCTTATCTGCTGGCATTGCGATACAAGTTATGCCAAAAGAATGGGATGCGATTCTCGCAAGCATCTACCTGCTTGACCTGCCCCCAAAGTTAGGTACAAAATCGTGTAGAGTCCGTTTAAAGGGATACGGACATGAAAAAACGATTTACCGAAGAACAAATTATTGGCTTCATTAAGGAAGCAGAATCCGGTTTGGCTGTTGATGCGCTGTGTC
>JACDJA010000089.1_pt1 | contig 129688 bp, 120 predicted proteins | sample 7449241 | NCBI WGS metagenome assembly JACDJA01 (sample SAMN14253289, study PRJNA609438) | sludge metagenome | isolation source: initial anaerobic sludge | collected 2018-12-20 | reverse complement strand
TTGAAAATAACTATTTCCCCCGGGTTTAGAAATCAGGGTAAAATATGTTTTTTTTGGGGGTTGTTGGTCGGATCAAATGGGCGATCCATTTTCCACCCCCCCAACTCCCCACAACCCTTTTTACCAGGCTGCCGGTCTTTTCGACCGCAGGGAGAAATCTTATTGTTTCAAGGATGCAAATCCTTGAAACAATGATTTTATTTTCGGGAGAGATACCGGTGGTAATTTTTATTAATTTAGCCATGTTTTTTACCCGCCTTATGAGATTTTTTTTTTGCACATTGTTGGTCTTTTTATTAATGAGTCTCTTTTCGGGGTGTAAGCATCACGAAAAAGAGACCTTCCACATTGGTTTCAGTCAATGTGCCTCGGATGTATGGCGCGAAAAGATGAATGAGGAGATGAAGATGACCGCCGCTCTCTATCCTGATGTGGAGCTTACCATCCTGAATGCAGGAGAAAATAACCGCCGGCAGGAACTTCAGATCAGGGAGCTGATCAAGCAGGGTGTGGACCTGTTGATCATTTCGCCCAATGAGTCAGCCCCGCTGACCCCCATTGCCACAGAGGTTTATGCAAAAGGTATTCCTACTATCCTTATCGACCGCAAGATCAATTCGGAGGATTACACAGCCTTTATTGGGGCAAATAATTATCAGATTGGCAAGGAGGTGGCTATCTATCTGGCCAACATTCATAATGGTGAAGGTCGGATTCTTGAAATTAGGGGAATGGAGGGTTCCAGTCCGGCATGGGAGCGCCATCAGGGTTTTACAACCGGGTTAAAGCCGTTTCAGGAGATGAAGATCGTTCGGAGCATGGATGGAAAGTGGCTTCCCGGCATAGCCAGCGATGTGGCTCGCCAGGCTTTTCTCGAAGATTCGTTTGACATTGTTTTTGGGCACAACGATGTGATGGCTCGCAGCGCCCGTGAGATAGCCGAAATGTTAAATATTGACAGCCTGTTTGTGGTTGGTATTGATGCCCTGCCCGAACTGGGAATGGGATTGGTTGAAAAAGGTGTTCTGCAGGCTTCGTTTGTATATCCCACCGGGGGTCGCCGAGCCATTGAAGTGGCCAGGGCCATCCTGCGCAATGAACCTTATCAAAAACAAAATATCCTGGGCACCTCGGTGGTTGACCGCTCCAATGTAAAAGTATTACGTCTTCAACTTGAACAGGTAATGGCTTTTCAGGAGATACTCGATGCGCAAACCACGCGCATCAGGGAACAGGGGCAGCAGTTTCAGGATCAAAAATCCTTGTTGAGGATTGCACTCATCAGCCTTAGTTTGCTGGTAGTATTTGCCTTATGGCTCACCTGGTATTACGTAATGCTAAAAAAACGAAACCGGCAGTTGGCGGTTAAGAACAGAGCCATAGAGAAGCAGAAGGCAGAGTTGGAACACCGCAATGAGCAGATTCGCGCAATGAACGGGGAGGTAGAGAAAGCCACCCAGGCAAAACTGGCCTTTTTCACCAACGTGAGTCACGAAATCAGAACTCCATTGACTCTTATTCAGGCACCTGTGCAGGAGATGCTTCACCAGATTGCCGGCACCCGGCAAGGCGATAAATTCAAAGAAAGCCTGGTAATGGTGCAACAAAACTCCGAACGTTTACTGAGGCTCATCAATCAGTTAATGGACTTTCGCAAGGTTGAACTGAACAAACTGAACCTCAACATTTCAAGGACCAACATCAATGCGACTGCCAACAATATTTTTAAAGTATTTCAACCTTTAGCCAGGCAAAAAGATATACGGTTTAATTTCGAATGCACCACCCCCAATTGCATGGTTTGGATAGACAATGATAAAATTGACAAAGTGCTGTTTAATCTTTTATCCAATGCTTTCAAATTCACCCCCCAACAGGGAACCATCAACCTTAAAGTAAATTGCAGTGAAGCAGATGAAGTCGTTATTGATATTTCGGATACAGGGCCCGGCATTCCTCCCGAAAAACAAGCCCGGATTTTTCAACCTTTTTATCAGCTACAAAAACACCGATCTATGGGTACGGGTATCGGACTTACCCTATCCCAGGGTTATATGGAGTTACATCATGGAAAATTAGAAGTCATCAGCGATGGGCAACATGGCACTACATTTAAAGTAAAACTCCCCAGGGGCCTTGACCATTTTTCAACCGACCAGGTAGTCGCAGAACCTCATAATCGAACATCAGCAACAGTTATAGAAAACTCATCATTAAATCTTAACGAAGCAACACCTTTACCAGGTTCGGTGAGAAAACCGTCATTGCTCATTGTAGAAGACGATGAGCAACTTAAACAATATCTGATTCGATTATTGGGGAACCAATACTTCGTGAAAAGTGCAGGTAATGGTAAAGAAGCACTGCAAATGGTAGAGCGAGAGCCGCCCGATCTGGTTTTAACCGACCTGATGATGCCGGAGATGGACGGAACAGAATTAACCAATCACCTAAAGAATCACCTGGAGACCAGCCACCTGCCGGTTATCATGCTTACAGCAAAAGCCAGCCCTGAGCAAAAAATAGAGGGCATTGAAACGGGAGCAGATGCCTATATTGAAAAGCCCTTTGATCCCGATTACCTGAGAGTGCGCATCCGAAAGGTCATTGAGATGCGTGAGAAGTTGAGAACCTATCATCAACAAAAATGGAAACTCCAGGGAGCTGCACTACCCCATTCAGAGATCTCTTCTTTAGATCAGCGTTTCCTGAGCAATATGCATTCAGTATTGGAATCGAACCATGTGCGACCTGAGTTTTCGGTGGAAGAACTCAGCGATCAAATAGGCTTATCAAGGGTTCACCTTTATCGTAAAATTAAGGCATTAACGGGACTCACACCCTCTGATTACATCAACAAATTCAGGCTGCACAAAAGTCTGGCTTTACTGGAAGACCAGGGAGGAAATATATCCGGCGTTTCAATGGATGTGGGCTTCTCTTCACCTGCCTATTTCTCCAAAAAATTTCGTGAAGAGTTTGGAAAAACACCTTCGGAATATTTGAATCGTGAGAAATAGTTTCTTATTCCCCCCGTATCACCACCTTTCTCGTCACATTAAAGCTGTCGTGTGTTACTTTCAAGATATACAGTCCGGCTGGAAGTGTTTGCGTAGAGAGGGTAAGGGTTCCTGCATTACTGCTGGTTCGTGAAAGAACCGGAACACCGTTTCCATTAATCAAGCTGATATTTATTCTTCCCGCTTCGGGTAAACCCTCTATTTCCAGGTAATGGCCGGCAGGATTGGGAAATATTCTAATATTGTCGGCCTCCTTTTCTGAAATGGAAACAGGAGCAAAAAATACCTCCACAGGTTCTGAGGTATTGTCACAGGAGTTGGTACCATTGGTAACCGTCACCGAAAACGTAGCCTCCTCCGAAACCCTGAGAACATGAGCTGTTTCACCCCAAAGCGGGGTGTCACCATTGTACCACTGGTATTGGAGGGTGGGATGATAAAAAGCTTCGAGGGTAACGCTCCCATCGGCATTACGTTCAATTGGGAAGTTCATCTCAACAATTTCAGCAACAGGTTTACAATCACTGGTCTCAACAACTTTACGCACTTCGCCATCCCCTTTTAAAATCACATACAATTCGCCATATTGGTCTTCCATAAAGGCTGTGTACTGAAGACCTTCGAAGGTGCCAATTTGGTTGCCCTTGAAGTCATTACCTGTTTTGTTTACCTCGTAAAAAGTGCCTGTACAATAATCGGCGCAGATATACCTTCCCGCCAATCCGTTATACAAAGCTCCACGGTACACATAGCCCCCGGTAACAGAGCCTGAACAACTCGTTCCCTCATGGGTATAATCAAATACAGGAAAGGTGAACGACTCTTCATTAGGACAATCTCTCTGTCCGTAAGGAACACTTCCTTCGTAGCATCGCCAGCCGTAGTTCTCTCCACCGGGAGAAGAGGCCGGTTGAAAATTGATCTCCTCACGCGCAGACTGTCCCACATCGGCAATCCATAAATCTCCGGTATATCGATCGAAACTGCTGCGCCAGGGGTTGCGTAAACCTAAAGCCCATATTTCGTCGCGTGCTGACGGATCATTTACAAATGGGTTGTCTGGCGGTATCGCATACCAGGGAGCTTCGTTCACATCAACATCAATACGAAGCATCTTTCCCAACAAAGACATTGGATTTTGAGCAGGTTCACCACCACTCCCACCATCGCCCAGAGCAATGTAGAGGTAGCCGTCGGGTCCAAAGAGAAGCTGACCGCCATTATGGTTTTCGGCGGGTTGCTCCACCGTTAAAAGTACTGTTTCACTTTGTGGATCGGCCAGGCTGGGGTTATCTGTATCTCTTGAATAACGGGCTACTACCGTGCTCCCGTCGGCTGCCCGGGTATAGTTCACAAAAAGGTAGCCGTTTGATTCGTAAAGGGGATGAAAAGCAAGACCCAACAGCCCCATCTCGCCACCTGACTGACTTACCCTGTCCGAGAGATCAAGAAAGGGGAGTTCCTCTACTATACCCGCTGAGGTTACAATACGTATCAGCCCGTGCTGCTCAACTACAAACAGACGGTTGTCGCCGGCAACAGCCATACTTATAGGATCACTGAGACCCGAAGCGAATGGTTGAAATTCAAGCTGTGTCTGGGCCAAAAGATGGAGACTAAACCAGAGAAACGGAAGGAGAAGAAAAAAAGCTTTAGATTTCATAAGAAACCGATTTAGCAACAAATGTGAAATGTGTAAAGAATACAAATATCAGACAATAACATCCCAAAGTCAAGTCCCTGAATATAACCGTGAAGAACAAAAAAATCCGGAAGCTCATATCCCATAATAAGAATTGGCTTCCGGATTAAAATAAAGAGAAAAAGAATGACCAGCCTATTTCAAAACCACCACTGCAGCGGGCTCCACCACCTGAAATGTAAACGATTCGGTGAAATAAAGTTGTACAGTTGTATGGTTGTGCGACTCATAGCCAATGGAGATATCCTGGCCTATTACCAATTTAAAGTCACCACCCCGCTCCGATACCATATAGCCATCGTCGATAAAGGGCGCCATAATGATAGAGCCTCCCAGCAATCCATCAATTTGTTTACGCAAAGGATAGCCTCTCCCATAGGAGTTGAATCGCTGCCACAGTTTGGTATTCAGCACCAGCGAATAGGGTCCTTCAATCGAGGCAGCCTTCAGTTGTGCCATTGCGCCTGACACTACGCCTAAAATGTCTTCATCATTTTTAGGTAAATCTAGCGGTGCATAACCAGAGCTTTCTTTCAAACCCTTAATACTGCCACTTTTAAAACCATTATAAATGGCATCCTCCTCAAAACGGGCAATGTCGCGGGCGGCCTCTTCCAGATTGTCTAAATCGATATCACGGGCACCCCGGGCCACATTATCCAGCTCCCAGATGTTCAATTCAAAAGGTACCCTTGCTTCCACCAGAGGCAACACCTGGTTAATACCATATTTCACTTTGCTTTTCTGATCGGTATGTGCGTTGATACGTCCCAGCGAAAGGGCGGCATATTCCCAACCCTTAGGGCCGTCCACATCCATGAACTTACGGGCCGAGAGCACAGAAGTAAGCACTTCGGTGGCGGTTTGATTAATCTCTCCCCAGGCAGTATCGCAAATGGGGGCCATTGATTTTCTTAAGATATCCATGATTTTATTTTTTTATTTTCCCAATTTTCAAGGAGTCGGAACTTACACTTCCACCACCTTCAGCTGCCTCTTCCAGTTCGGTAATGTCGCCTTCGGTAAACAGGTAGGTACGAAGTTCCTTGTCCCACCCGGGCATATTGCGCCGCAACCATTCAAGGGCCATGCAGGCATGTTCTATCTCTTCATCGCGGTTGTGGGCCAGGATGGCAGCCAATGAGTCGTTACCGGTTACAGCTATACGCTGGTGGTACCAGTCAATAGCTTCAATCTCCTCTTTCAGGCTGTTGAGGGCTCGTGAAAAATCTCGTGCTTCCTGCGGAAGCTCCTCTGCAGGCTCATGATAGTTCGACATAAACATATTTTTTAAAGGTTTATAAATACAATGGAACTCAATAACCAGTTCATTCTTTCAAAGTTAAGAAAATTGTCCAAAAATTCCAAAAGCTGTTCGGAAAATCCTCGTTATCCATTTTTCATCATTAAATTCTCCACAAAAGCAACTCATTTAACTAATATTTATTCATTTAGCTGTATCTTTGAATCATCGCAACAGCTGCCCATGGAATTTGGTATTCTACAAGACGTTCTCATCATATTCGCCTTGTCCACGCTGGTGAATTTTATCTTTACAAAAATAAAGATACCTTCCATCGTGGGATATCTGCTCACAGGGGTATTGGCCGGGCCGCATCTTACAGGTATTATTCACTCGGTGGAGAACATTGATGTATTGGCCGAAGTAGGCGTGGTTCTGCTCCTCTTTACCGTGGGCCTGGAGTTCTCCCTGAAGCATCTGATTAAAATTCGGAAAACAGTTTTTTGGGGAGGCTTTCTTCAGTTTAGCCTCACTACAATTTTGGTATTGCTGGTGGCAAGAATCTATCAGCTCAACTGGACAAGTGCCCTGTTTGTTGGCTTTTTAACGGCGCTAAGCAGCACCGCTGTAGTGTTAAAAATATTGCAGGAACGCTCGGAGGTGACCTCCAACTATGGGCGAACCGTATTGGGAATTCTCATTTTTCAAGACCTGCTGTTGGTCCCTCTGCTGTTATTTACTCCTTTGCTAGGCAACGAAAGCACCAATTTTATTAAAGAGTTTGCATGGCTGGGCCTTAAATCACTTGTTATTATCTCGTTTGTAATATTTGGAAACAAATGGCTTATAAACAAGGTTCTGCATGCCATTGCCATGACGCGTAACCAGGAGCTTTTTTTGATGAGCATACTACTCATCTGCCTGGCAGTGGCATTTTTAACCGCCGAGATGGGCATGTCGCTGGCATTTGGCGCCTTTTTAGCCGGATTGATGATTTCAGAATCGGATTACAGCCACAATGCTTTTGGCTTCATCATCCCCTTTAAGGACACCTTCACCTCGTTTTTCTTTGTTTCCATTGGTATGTTGCTGGATGTGGGATTTGTGATGACACACTTTCCCATCGTCATGGCTACCATAGGTTTGGTTATTCTGCTTAAGATGCTCATAGCCGGCGGAACAGCTATTGCACTTGGCCATACCTTTCGCGGAGTTATTCTGGTGGGATTAAGTCTGGCACAGGTAGGTGAATTCTCCTTCATATTGGCCAAGCTGGGACAAAGTTTCGCCATTATCCCGGATTTTTATTACCAGCTTTTTCTGGCTGTAGCGGTAATAAGTATGGCCATCACACCCTTTCTGTTCATGCTGGCCAAGCCTCTTACCAGATCCCTTTTACGATTACCGCTGCCAAAATATTTAGTAAATGGCATCTTTCCGCTTCAACAGATTGAAATCCCAAACCTGAAACACCATCTCCTGTTGATAGGAAAAGATTCACGCGCATTGAGTATGAGTGTGATGGCCCGCCACCTGAAGATTCCCTATATATCTATTGTTTTCGATCCATCGGTAGTTAAAGAGCGGCAGCAAAAAGGCGAAACCATCATCTATGGCGATGCAGTCAATGAGCCCATCCTGCAAAAGGCCCATGTAGCCACCGCCGAAGTGGTGGTGGTATCCATAGGCAACCTGGTAACCTCACTGGCCGTTGTAGAAAAAGTGAGGCGTATGAACCGGCATGCAGCTATCATCGTAAGAAGCAAACAGATAGATAATGCAGAGGACCTCTACAAAATGGGGGCAACCCAGGTTCTGCCTGAGGAGTTTGAAACAGCCATTGAGCTTTTCGAGCGGGTACTAATCAAATTTCTCATGCCCCGCGATGAGATAGAACTGGCCATCGCCGGTATCCGTAAAAACAATTACGGATTGGTAAGAGACCCTAAGAAAAGAACCCGCCGCTCTCTGTTAAAGAATCTGCCCAACATTGAAATCGCCGCCATAAAAGTTGCCGAAAATTCACCCGTTGTCAACAAATCTCTCTCAGAGATTACCTTTCGAACCACCTACGGGGTAACGGTTGTAGCCATCAAAAGCGGAGAAGAAATCATCGATCACCCCGACGCCTCTACCCTCTTCCGTAGAGGAGATATTGTGTACATACTGGGCAAACACGAACAAATTGCACACGCCGTGCAGCTCTTTGAACTTCCTGTTCCCGACAAACCGCCAAAAATAGCTGAAAGTTGAATCCCTATTTCACCTCCCACACATCACCTGATGTTACCAGATCGTGAAAGGTTTTAATTTTCGACTGTTCTTTCACCCGCTTTATCTGATCGCGCAGACACTCATCGTACACGGGTGCTTTTACTTTTCTGATTACACCCAGCGCTACCGGAAATTCGGGATATTCCATCGCTGCCAGTTTCAGGTGCATGGTAGAGTCCTGGCACTCGGCATCGTGTACCAGCAAATCCTTTTCGGAAATACCATCTTCACCCAAAGTAACCACTTTTAATTCAACACCCTCGAGTATTAAACCCCTATCTTTTTTAACGCCAAAAATCAGAGGCTCTCCATGTTTCACTACTATGGTGCGATCGTCTTTATATTGTTTATCGGTGATCTCATTGTGTGTTTTGTCATTGTAAATCACACAATTCTGAAGCACTTCAATAATTGAGGTTCCCGAATGCCGGGCTGCCTCCACAAACACATCTTCCGAAAGTTTTATCTCCTTATCGATGGTACGCGCAAAAAAGCTTCCCCGTGCACCCATGGTAAGTTCACCGGGCCTGAAAGGATATTCAATGGTACCAAAAGGCGAAGTTTTGGAAATGAAACCCCTTTTGGAAGTAGGCGAGTATTGCCCCTTGGTAAGACCATAAATCTGATTATTAAAAAGAATCACATTTAAATCTACATTCCGCCTTACAACATGAATAAAATGGTTTCCCCCAATGGCCAACGCATCTCCATCGCCGGTAATTTGCCAGACCTTAAGCCTGGGATTGGCCACCATTACGCCGGATGCGATGGCAGGAGCACGCCCGTGTATGGAGTGAAAACCATAGGTGTTCATATAATATGGAAACCGTGAGGAGCAGCCAATACCAGAGATTACCGCCACCTTTTCAGGTATAAGGCCCAGACGGGCCATTGCTTTTTGCACGGCGTTTAAGATGGCATGGTCACCGCATCCGGGACACCATCTCACACTGATGGGGCTCTTGAAATCTAAAAAGGTAAGTTCTTCACTGCTTTCCACTATTTTATCACTACTTTCTACTAACATTATCTATTCCTCCATTATTTTAATAAAATGCTCCTTTAGCTCAACCACCGTAAAAGGTGAACCTTGAACTTTATTATATTGACGGACAGGGAACTCCGGGAAGTTCATACGTAAATAATTGGCAAATTGGCCCATATTGAGCTCACAAACTACAATTTTGGAAAATTTGCCCAGTATCTCCTTTGAGTTCCGGGGAAGCGGATTGATATAATTAAAATGAGCCAGTGCAATCTTTTTATTCTCCTCGCGCAGTTCTTCAATGGCGGTAAACAGGTGTCCAAAAGTGCCACCCCAGCCTACTACAAGAAGATCTGCATCGGTATCACCAATAATCTCAAGCAGCGGAATATAATTGGCTACGCGTTTTACCTTTTCAGCGCGAATCTTCACCATACGCTCATGATTCAGATGATCATAAGATACACCCCCTGTTTCAAAGTCTTTTTCGAGACCGCCGATGCGATGCTGATAACCTGTAGTTCCGGGAAGAGCCCAATACCGGTTGAGTCGCTCCGGATCGCGGTGATAGGGTTTCCACTCTTCGGGTGCCTCTTCTACGAAAGGGGGAACTATTTCCGGGAAATCCTCCTCATCGGGAATACGCCAGGGCTGGGTACCGTTGGCTAAAAACCCATCGGAAAGCAAAATCACCGGAGTCATGTGTTCGATGGCTATTTTGGCCGCATAAAAGGCATAATCAAAGCAATCGGTGGGAGAACTGGCGGCCATCACAACTAACGGTGCCTCTCCATTTCTGCCATAGAGCGCCTGCATCAGGTCGGACTGTTCGGTTTTGGTGGGAAGTCCTGTAGAAGGTCCGCCACGCTGCACATTCACCACAACCAGAGGCAGCTCAGTCATCACGGCCAGCCCTATGGCTTCACTCTTCAGGGCCAATCCCGGCCCAGAGGTGGAAGTAACGGCAAGGTTACCCGCGAAGCTGGCACCTATAGCGGTGCAAACGGCGGCAATTTCATCTTCGGCCTGAAAAACTTTTACGCCCAAATCCTTACGCGCCGAAAGCTCCTGCAATATCTCGGTAGCAGGTGTAATGGGATAAGAACCCAGGAACAGCTCCAACCCGCTTTTTTGAGCGGCCAGCAACAGTCCCCAGGCAATAGCCCGATTGCCGTTTAAATTTCGATAGAGCCCCTTCTTCACTTCGGCGGGCAAAATATGATACGAAGGAGTAACGGCCTGAATGATAACTCCGTAATTATAGCCTGCCTTCAAAACCCGTAGGTTGGCCTCTACAATCTTGGGATCTTTGGCAAATTTTTCACGAATGTAATGTTCGGTATGATCCAGCGGCCGGTTAAACAACCAGTAAACCAACCCCAGCGCGTACATATTTTTACTTCGAAGGATGCTCTTATTGTCAAGTCCCATATCCTTAAGACTCTCCCGCGTTAAAGAAGTGAAGGGTGCTTTTACAATATGGTATCCGTCGAGATTTCCCTCTTCGAGAGGGTCGGTAGTGGTATAGCCTGCTTTTTCAAGATTCCTGGGCTCAAAGCTGTCCACATCAATAATAATGGTAGCGCCGGGTTTCAGCCAGCGGTAGTTTACTTTTAAAGCGGCGGGATTCATGGCCACCAGCACGTCGGCATAATCTCCGGGGGTAAACACCTCACTGTGCCCAAAATGCACCTGAAATCCAGAGACTCCTCCCACCGTGCCTTGTGGTGCCCTTATTTCGGCTGGAAAATCGGGGAAGGTAGAAATGTCGTTGCCATAAATAGCTGAAGTGGATGAGAAGAGTGTTCCGGTGAGTTGCATGCCATCACCCGAATCTCCGGAAAACCGAACAACCATCTCTTCGCGTTCGATGACCTTTGAACTTTTAGTCATATCTGTTTGTAATCAAGTTAAAGTTCTTAGTTGGAAAACCAAATGTAAAATATCATGTAAAGTTAAAAGCAATATCAGAATAAGATATTGACATATATCAGTATCTCCCAATATCTGCTCTGCTCCTCACCAGGTCGCGATGAATTGATTTTTTTAATGCATTTTTGTATGCCGTTTAACGTTATAAGCTTAATAAAACAATCCATCAGATTCTTGCTGTATCCTTGTTTGGCAAATTTATTGCACAAATCCAGGGTTAAAATAAAGTTCAAAAATAACCATTTAAAATATATTAATCATGGCTTTAATAAAATCAGTTCGTGGATTTACGCCAAAAATGGGGAAAAATGTATTTCTGGCCGATAATGCCACTATTATAGGCGATGTGATAATGGGCGACGACTGCAGCGTATGGTTTAACGCGGTGCTTCGGGGCGATGTAAACAGCATTCGTATTGGCAATAGGGTGAACATTCAGGATGGAACGGTGCTGCATACACTCTATCAAAAGTCGGTGGTGGAAATTGGTGATAATGTTTCCATAGGCCACAATGTTACCATACATGGAGCTAAAATCGAAGATAACGCGCTGATAGGTATTGGAGCCACTATACTTGACCACGCGGTAATAGGCAGCAACTCCATAATAGCAGCCAACGCGTTGGTTTTAACCGGCACTATTGTGGAATCCAACAGCGTGTATGCCGGCATACCCGCCAAAAAAGTGAAAGATATTGAGCCTGAACAGACCAGTGAAATGATCCATAAAATTGCCAACAACTATTTGATGTATGCGGGATGGTATAAATAGGCAATAGGCAATAGGCAATAGGCAATAGGCAGCAGGCAATAGGCAATAGGCAGCGGGGGCTGGGTTAATCAATTTCGAGATGCCGGGCATTTACCTCACGCTTCATAAACAATTGCGTGGTTTTATCGAACTTGGCGGTGTCCTCGGTGGTGTAAAACCTGCAGGATGCGCCCCTGGAGCATTTTTGCTCCATTTGCGGATGCCTTTTCAGATAATCCTTAAGGCTTGCAGCCACCACTTCACCCTGCGACATAATAGCTACGCCTGCAGGCACAAACTCCTTAATCAATGGCAGTAACAAAGGATAATGGGTACAGCCTAATATGAGAGCATCAATTTGAGGATCCTCTTTAAAAAGTTGATCCAAATCTCGTTTTACAAAGAAAGCAGCTCCCGGAGAGTCAAATTCACCATTTTCAACCAGTGGCACCCACAAGGGGCAAGCCTGCTGAGTAACCAGCAAGTGAGGGTACAGCTTTTTTATCTCCAGAGGATATGAGAGTGATAACACGGTTCCGTTGGTACCCAGCACTCCCACATGTCCACTGGCGGTTAGCTTTCCGATTTCTTCGGCACTTGGGCGCACCACTCCCAATACCCGCCGTGAGGGATCCATGCCTGGCAGGTCGTGCTGCTGGATGGTGCGCAATGCTTTGGCCGATGCAGTATTGCAGGCCAGAATCACCAGATGCACGCCCATCGCAAACAGGTGCTGAACAGCCTGTAGGGTGTACCGATAAACCACTTCAAACGACCGGGTCCCATAGGGTGTTCGGGCATTGTCGCCCAGATATATAAAATCGTAACCGGGAAATTGTCCCAACAATTCATTCAGAACTGTTAATCCGCCATATCCCGAATCGAAAACACCGATGGGAGCGGGCTGTTTTCCGTAATAGATGGCTGATTGCGTATCTTCCATAACTTTGGGATTGATATCTCCTTCAAAGATATTACTCTAATTTGTAAGCAGTGCAAGCATTAACCTAAAAAGGGCAGAGCCAGAGCCCCACCCTTCAACGATGTAGTTGTAATAAATACTGCTACAACAGCTTAGCTTTTACCAGTGGCGCACAATCCACACTCTGGTCGGAGTTGTAAAGAACAACTTGCGAGCTGGTATCAAATATGTAAATGAAGCCCTGCTCTTTGCCCACTTCATCAATGGCTTTTTGTACTTTTTCGACGATGGGTTGCAGCAGTTCATGCTCCTTTTGTTCTAATGACTGTTGTGCCAGCCGATTGAAATTTTGAATTCTTTGATCGTAATCCTGAATCTCTTTTTCACGGGTGGAGCGAATCAGCTCCGAAAGGGAGTCTCTCTGTAACATGTAATCTTTGTATTTTTTGTCCAGCTCTTCACTCATCACCTTAAGCTGATTTTGCAGTTTTTGAGCCTCGCTATTCAACTCCTTGTCGGCCACCTGCTTGGCGGGCAATGAGGTAATGAGTTCCTGAACATTTATATGTCCAAATTTGAGGTTCTGTGCAGAGAGTCCGGCAGTAGTCGAAAGGATAACTGCCACTAAAAGTAATCTAAAAATTTTCATATCCTAAAATAATTATTTCACAATTAACTAATTCCAAGTTTGGTTTTCAACAGTGGTGTAACATCTACACTTTTATCGGAATGATAAACGGTTGCACCGGAATTGACTTCAAAGATAAAAATAAATCCGCCTTCTTTACCCACTTTTTCCACAGCATCCATTAATTTTTGCATCAAAGGTGCCTGCATCTCTTGCTGCTTTTGTGAAAGGTTTTGTTGTGAAGTGCGGTAGAAGGTTTGCACTTTTTGCGAACGCTCGGTCATTTCCTGTTCACGAACTGTCCGTTCGGAAGCTGAAAGAGCCTTGGCAGTGGCCATGTAATCCTCCTGCATCTGTTTCAGCTCTTCCTGCATGCTGGAAAGCTGTTTTTCGAGACGGTCGTACTCACCCTCCAGATCTTTTTGCATTTGCTGAAATTCCGGCATTTCGGTCATTACCTCATGTATATTAACGTGTCCGAATTTCAGTTCCTGGCCATACGCAGTGCTCGAAAAAAGCACGAGAAGACCAATGACAACGGTATTCCATATGAATCTCATAAGTGTTTAGGTTTTGTGATTATTAAGGTTCTTTACAATAAATGTTAGTTGCCGTAGCCAAGCTTCTGAAGCACATCGTCGCTCATATCCTCTCTGGGATTGATATAAACCAACCCCACGCCTCCGGCTTTATCAAAAACAGCTGCGATGTTTTGATCAATTGCAAGCTCTCTGATGGCGCCCGCTACTTTATTCTGTATAGGCTCCAACAGCTCCTGCTGCTTTTTCTGAAGCGTTCCTTCGGGCCCGAAATACTGCCGTTGCAGAACTTTGGCCTGTTTTTCCTGGTCAACAATCTCGTCTTCCCGCTGTACCTTCATTTCGGCAGAAAGAAAAACGCTCTCCTTTTGATAATTGCGGTAAAGTTGAGCCACCTCGTTGTAGATGTCTTCAATCTCACCCTGCCAATCTTTCGATAGTTGATCCAGCTGTTCCTGTGCCGCTTCGTAAGCAGGAATGTGTTTTAAAATGTACTCTGTATCAACAAACGCATACTTCTGTGCACTTGCACTTCCGGCGGCCATGAGGCTTATTACCAATAAAAAATAAAATACTAATCGTTTCATAACCTGCATATTAAGTTAATAATTCAGTTGCCTTGGTACTACATAACAAAAACCGAACCATATTTTTAAAACACTTGGCTTAAAAATTTTGTCCAATCACAAAATGGAAATTACTGCCACCTGCGCTCGGTCGTCCGGGAACATCATCGAAGCCATAACCCCAGTCAATACCCATCAAACCAAAGATAGGCAGAAATATTCGAAGCCCCACTCCGGCCGACCGTTTCAATCCAAAAGGATTATAGTCTCTAAACTCCGACCAGGCATTACCCGCTTCTGCAAACACCAGGCCATAAACCGTTGCCGATGGCTGAAGTGTGAGTGGGTACCTCAACTCCATCGCTATCTTGGTATAGATATTTCCATCCTGCTGGCCCTGGGCATTATTGGGTGTCAATGAAGCGTTTTCATATCCGCGTAACCCGATGGTTTCACTGCCATAGTAGCTGTAACCCGACATACCATCGCCACCCAGTACGAATTTCTCAAATGGAGAGCGCCTGTATTTATCGTAGAAAGCCAGAAACCCGCCTTCCATCTTGGTCATTAAAACAAACTTGCCGGCATTATCCAGCGACTTAAAAGTATTGCTCTTAAAGGTCCATTTGTAGTACTCTATCCATTTATAACGGTCTTCATCTTTCGTACCGGCAGAAAAGTTCTTGCCATCGAAATAGGAGTAGGGAGGTGTAAGTTCAAGGCCCACGGTATAGTTAGAGCCGCTGCGTGAATAAAGCGGATTGTCGATAGAGTTTCGTGATAAAATAACTTTAAAGTTAAGGTTATTACTGTTGCCATTCCGCATTACAAAGTACCAGTTTTTCAAGTTGTAATGCTGAAAGCTGGCCTGGGTATAGAGCTGGAAAAAGTCATCGGGCCAGGTGAGCCGCTTCCCAAACCCTACCGAGATACCAGTGGTTTTCATATGTTCATCTGGATTTTCTTCCATGGGTTGATAATAGCCTCCGTAACCACCATATCCTCCATAACTGCTATAGCCATAACTGCTGTAAGGATTGCCATAGTATGCATTGCTGTTGATACCCGACTGTATGGAGCGATGAATGGAAACACTCAGCGAGTTGGGCTTTTTACCGCCCAGCCAGGGTTCGGTAAACGAAAAACTGTAGGACTGATAATATCTTCCCTGTGTTTGTGCTCTCAGCGAAAGTGTTTGGCCGTCACCGGTAGGCAAAGGTCGCCAGGCCTCTTTATTGAAGAGGTTGCGGACCGAAAAGTTGGTAAACTTGAGCCCCAGAGAACCCACGAACATATTACCACCCCATCCTCCGGAGAGTTCAATCTGGTCGTTGGCCTTCTCCTCCAGATTGTATTCCAGATCCACCGTTCCCTTTTCAGGATCGGGGATTGGCACCGGATTTATCTTTTCGGGATCGAAATGCCCCAACTGCGCCAGCTCCCTCACGGTTCGTACCAGCTTTTCTTTACTAAACAGCTCCCCCGGCTTGGTGCGTATTTCGCGACGAACCACATGCTCATGGGTTTTGGTGTTTCCTTTAATAATTACCTTATTAATAGTGGCTTGTTCGCCCTCATAAACCCGCATCTCCAGGTCAACGGTATCGTTGGCTACCCTGATGTCAACCGGCTGAATATTACTAAAAAGATATCCGGTATTAAGATATTCGTTGTGCACGGCATCATCATCGGAAAAAAGGCGCTTGTCGAGGAGTGTCTGGTTAAAAACATCGCCCTTATTAATGCGTAACCTTTGGCTGAGATAGGGCCCGGGATATACCGTGTTCCCCACCCAGGTGATGTCGCCAATATAATATTTATCCCCTTCGCTTATTTTTATTTTAACATCTACTGTGTTGTCGGGGTTGCGGGCAATAGAGTCGTAAACAATTTGCGCATCACGGTAACCAAATTCGTTGTATTTTTCGATGACGGCATGCAAATCGTTCTGATAATTTTCATTGACAAATTTCTTAGTTCTGAAGAAGTTGCGGACTCTGCCTTTCTCATTGGTCTTTTTCATATACCGGTTGAGTTTGTTGTGCGAGAACACCTCATTGTCAACAAACTGCAGGTCGTTCACTTTTACTTTATCTTTTTTATCCACATCAACATCCAGAAACACATGGTTGGGTTTATCGGGATCGTCGCGCTGAACTATTTTTACTTCGGTGTTATAAAATCCCTTTTCAACAAAATAATCTTTGATATATTTTTCGGCCCGATTGATAAGATAGGTGGTGACCTGCGACCCCTTCATCATGGCAATTTTATCGGAGATGGCCTCCTTTTCCGACTTCTTAAGCCCTGTAAAGTTAATTTCCGAAAGGCGGGGTCGTTCCTGAAGATAGATATTCAAATAAATCTGGTCATCCACAATTTTTTCAGCCGTAATGCTCACATCTGAGAAAAGCCCATAATCCCAATATTTTTTAATGGCGTCGGAGATGGCATCACCCGGAACCATAATGGTTTGTCCCACCTTTAAACCCGAGAGGTTGGCTAATATTTTAGGATCATTATTTAATTCACCGGTTACATTTATTTCAGCGATCACATATTCGCGTGCTTTCCCGGTGTAGGAGATGATGGGGGTTTGATCTTGTGCTTTAAGTCCGGCTAATAAACTGAATAGTATAATAAACAGGGCAATACTATGTTTCAACATATCTTCATTTTATAATTGTATTTGATCGCTGATTTTTCCGAACCTTCTTTCTCGCCCCTGATAATCGTGCAGTGCTTCAAAAAAGTGTTCTCTGCGAAAATCGGGCCATAAAACGTTGCAAAAATACAATTCTGAATAAGCTATCTGCCAAAGAAGAAAATTGCTTATCCGGTATTCGCCACTGGTTCTTATCATCAATTCAGGATCAGGTATTTGAGCTGTCTCAAGATATTGGCTAAAAAGTTCGGCATCAATCTGGTCGGGTTCAATTTTGTTTTGACGTACCTGGATAGCAATCCTTTTAACGGCTTCAATAATTTCCCACCGGCTGCTGTAGCTCAGAGCCAACGTGAGCGTTAATCCATTGTTGAGACTTGTTTTTAATATGGTTTCAGAGAGTTTGTTCTGCACGCCCGTTGGAAGGTTTTCCTTACAACCTATGGCCTTTAATTTCACGTTATTATCCATCAGGGTTTTGGTTTCGGAGGCGATAGTTGAAACCAATAGGGACATAAGTGCATCCACCTCATTTTTGGGACGGTTCCAATTTTCGGTAGAAAAAGCGTAGAGTGTTAAATAGCCCAGGCCCAATTCAGCGGCAGCTTCGGTGACATCGCGCACGGCTTTAACGCCATGCTTGTGCCCGAACACCCTCACGTTGCCTCTTTTTTGCGCCCACCGCCCGTTACCATCCATAATAATGGCCACATGACGAGGTAATTTTTCTCTGATCAGTTGTTCTTGAACTGTCATATAACATAACTATTCTTACTCTTACCAATATCCCGCATTACAACGTGTACGCTGCTTAAACAATGTAAAGGTGGCGTACACCCCGGCAAATGAATACCAATCGTTGTTGTGGAGAGACGACGATTCATTAAAGCCATAAGGGTCGGCAGGATTAATTGCTCCCCCCGATACCCTGTCCAAATCGTCAGCAAAGGTTTTGCGAAAGGTCCATTCGGCTCCAACCCTCATCCAATCAACCGGTTTCCATTTAACTCCAATTCCGACGGGCAAAGATAATATAAAATGCGATTTATGAGAACTTGTACCATCTTCTTCTACTTTATATTTGCGATATAAAGTAGTAGCGATACCGGTACTTAAATAAGGTGTAAAAGTAGTTTGTTTTGGTTTAAATTCATGGTCGAACGAAAAAAAGTTGAACTCTATCTGAGCCGAGAGATCGCCAATGCTTCTGCGAAAGGAGTATCTGCCACTGCTATCGGGATCGGTAGTGGGGTAGAGTATATCCTTTTGGGGATAACTTCCGTTTAATTCCGATAAAGTGACCGTTCCTTTTGCGGCAAGGCGGTCGTTGAACACCATGCGCAACAAACCACCAAAAGCAGGATTAACATTGTAAAACTGGCGCTGAGGATTGAGGTCACCATTATAATAAGCAACTCCCAAAAAGGGCCCCCCCTCCAGTTTTCTCTGGGCAGACACATTGCCTGCGAACCCCAGCACAATCATTACCAGGGCTAACTTAAAAAAAACAAAAGGAGAGGTTGAGAGACGCATTCTTTAAAAGGATTAGTTAGAGATAGGGCATAAGTGAAGCGAATATTCCGTGTGCACATCGGCTTCTGCCTGTTCATTATCTGCTAACGCTGAATTCATTTGCTTTATTGTTTTTCTCTTTTAATTTCGCTTATCAACTCCCCACATCAATTTATTTCGCAAGGTGGCATAAAAACTTTGATTTTCACGCTCCACCACTTTAATAGAAAATCCGGCTTTACGTATCTTGAGTTCCAGGGAATCATCAATCACAGTGCTTCGCGAATCCATTGAGGCCAGAAATTTTCCGCCCCGTCCCTCCACTTTAAGAGTTAATTCCATATCATCGGGCACCACCAATGGCCGCACGGTAAGATTGTGTGGTGCAATGGGGGTGATAATGATGCCGTGCGAGGCCGGATGCATAATAGGGCCTCCCACACTTAGCGAATAGGCCGTAGAACCGGTGGGTGTGCTCACAATAAGGCCGTCGGCCCAATAGGAGTTGAGGAATTCCTGATTCAGATAGGTGTGAATGGTAATCATGGAGGAGCTGTCGCGTTTATGCACCGCCAACTCATTGAGCGCATATTTAAAATCGCCCATCACCCGGGGTGGGTTTAACAATTCCAGAAGGGGCAGCTCCTGAATGCGGTAACGCCCTTCTATTATTTCGGCCAGAGCCGAGGGCAACTCATGCCGCGAAATATCGGCCAGGAAGCCTAACCGTCCGCTGTTTATGCCCACCATGGGAATACCCCTGTCGCGCACAAAGGTTACAGCCTCCAAAAAAGTACCGTCACCCCCTATGCTGAACAACATATCTACGGGAGGCATCCCTCCGGGATTGGAAAAGGTTTCAGCCCGTCCGGGTTTAATCTTCACCTCACTCAATAAAAAATCGTAGAAAGGCTTGTAAACATGTATTTTAACCTTCCGGTCGTAAAAAAACTGAAAGAACTGGATGAAACTCTTATTAAAGACTTCGCCAAAACGTCTTCCAAAGATGGCTATTTCCATTTTTTAAGCGAAGATAAACATTTCAAAGAATTAAACATCCAGATACCTCATCAACGACTCATAATTTCGCCGGGCACTGTCGTTCATGTGGGCCTCGCCCAAATAGGAAGCTTTAACTTTATAGCCATAACGCTCAAAGGCATTTAATACGCCCTGCAAATCGGTGCGATTGAGTTTAAGAGTTACTTTCACCGAACTTATTTCACTGCTTTGAGAAGCATACAGACTCAGAATTTTCGCATTGGCATCTTCCACCAACCGTGCAATTTCGGAAAAGGCATAGTCGCGGGCACGCAGCTCCAGTTCAATGATGCCTCCCGGAACAGCGGCAGCTATCAGCTCAGAAAAATGTTGAATGAGTTCGTTTTGAGTAATCACCCCATAGTACTCTTTGTTTGCATCTAACACCGGCACCAGCGTAAGCTTTAATCTGGCGGCAATCTCTATCACGTCAAAAACATGTTGCTGCCGGTAAACAAAGGGGCTTGTTAACGACAACCGGTGGTTACCCAATGGCTCATCTACCACGTTCAGGTCATAGATATCGGCGTCGGAGATAAGGCCCAAAAAATCGCGATTATTTACAATGGGCAGATGCGAAACTCTAAAAACCTCCATCCAGGTGAGTGCCTGACGCCCTGTATCAGAAGTTTTAAGGGCCGGCACAATTTCGGAAATCAAATCTTTTGCCAGCATAAAATCAGGATTAAGAAATTAGTTTATAGCTTTACAGTTCTTTTTTCGACCAAAAACAATACCATTTTACTTGATTCTTGAGTAATTTACTCTTAAATTACTCAACTAACAAATTTTGAAAATAGTTTAAGCAACTAAAAATCATGACAAAGTTAAGCGTTAACATAAACAAGATTGCCACTCTTCGCAACGCACGTGGTGGAAATATGCCCAATGTATTGCAGGCGGCCATTGATGTTCAGACGTTTGGTGCACACGGGGTTACCGTTCATCCCCGTCCCGACGAACGGCATATCCGTTACAAAGATGTGTACGAAATACGCCCCTTTATCAAAACCGAGTTCAACATAGAGGGCTATCCCTCCCCCGATTTTTTAAAACTGGTAAAGTCCGTGAAACCCCATCAGGTTACCCTGGTCCCCGACCCGCCCGAGGCAATCACCTCTAATGCAGGCTGGGACACCATTACCCATCAATCATTTTTACAGGATGTGATTGCCGAATTGAGCGAATACGGAATTCGCACCTCCATTTTTATTAATACCAACCCCGACTTTATTATCAATGCCGCAAAAACCAATACCGATCGCATAGAACTCTATACCGAGCCCTATGCTTTGAACTTTCCCACAGATCCGGAAAAAGCGGTAGCTCCCTTCGTGGAGGCAGCCAATTTGGCTAATAAGATCGGGCTTAAGATAAATGCCGGCCACGACCTCAATCTTCAGAACCTGAAGTTTTTCAACGAAAAAATTCCATTCCTCAAAGAGGTCTCCATTGGACACGCCCTTATCAGCGATGCACTCTATTTAGGTCTCGAACGCACCATTGCGAGGTATAAAGACCTTTTGATAAAAGAAAAATAACCATGCAATTATATTACCGCGAACGGGGCAAAAGCGACAGCCCGCCCCTCATCATTGTACATGGTCTCTATGGCGCATCAGACAACTGGCTGTCGGTGGCAGGCGAATTTGAAGATTCATACCACGTAATATTGGTGGATCAGCGAAATCACGGACAGTCGCCTCATCACAGCGAGCACACCTATGAGTGTATGTCCTCCGATCTTCTGGAGCTTATGAATCATCTGAAAATTGAAAAGGCCATCCTGATGGGACACTCCATGGGCGGGAAAACGGTGATGCGCTTTGCGCTTGAACATCCGCAAAAAGTTGAAAAACTTATCGTAGTGGATATTGCCCCCAAATCGTATGGCTCCTTCTCAAATTACGCGCAGGTAACCACCGACCATCTTCATATCATCAATGCCCTCTCGGGGATAAACCCGGCCGGATACAAAAGCCGCAGAGAGATAAGTGCTGCACTAAAGCCGGCATTTCCCGATAAAAATCTGAGAGCATTCCTGATGAAAAACATCAAACGTCACAAGGACGGACATTATTCCTGGATATTGAATTTTGATGCTTTAAAAAATAATATGGAAGAGCTCATGGATGGGTTCTCCTCCCTGGCCAAAACGACACAACCATCCAATCTTGAGACCATCTTTATCCGCGGGGAAAAATCACCCTACGTTCAGGATGAGGACAGTATGGAAATTCATCGGTTTTTCCCTCACTCTCAAATTGTTTCCATCCCCAACGCCGGCCACTGGGTGCATGCCGAACAGCACGACCTGTTTGTGAAAACAGTGAAGTATTTTTTGGAGTAGAAAAGAGTTATGGGTTCAGTGTTTTGAGTTCGGAGTTCAGGGTTCGGGGTTGAGAGTCTCGTTAGAGACGCACGGCCGTGGGTCTTTACAAGATATTTTTTCCCTTCAATCTTCTTTTCTCTGTCTTCCCTGCCTACCCTGCCTACCGGCAGGCAGGCGGCAGGCAGGCGGCAGGCAGGCAGACATCTTCCATTCTTTCAGCTTTGAGCTTTCAGCTCTTTTTAAACCGACAACACATTTTCAGCCTCCAGCAGCGGCTCTCCCTTCAACCGCAAAAAAAGTTGTACGGTAGCCAATACATCTTTTTCACAGTAACGGGCGATCCTTTCCAGATCGTTTTCCCCATAATAAACCGATGCCACCTGACTGCCATCAATATCATCTTTGGGCGAAGGGATACCCATGATGTGCGTTAACAGATTCAGAGAGGTGTAATGCTTGTAATCTCCGAATTTCCAAAGATCTAAAGTATCGATAAACTTCACCTCCCAGGGTTTCTTGCCTGCCACATCCAGTATGTCGGGCAGCGAAAGCCGGTTGATAATGAGCCGTCGGGCGATGTAAGGAAAATCGAACTCACGCGCATTGTGTCCGCAAATGTTGGTTCCTTTAGCAGCGGTATAACTCTCAAGCGCTTTGCTAAATCCGGTGAGGAGCTCCTTCTCATCATCGCTGAAAAATGATTTTACCCTCAATTTGCGAATACCTTTATCCAACACCACTATCCCTGCCGAGATGCAGATAATCTTTCCAAACTCGGCATAGATACCGGCCCGTTGGTAAACATCGGCAGGGCTCTCACCCTCTTTGCGAAAATAGGTGGACTTTTTTTCCCACAGTTGCTGAAGTACAGGATCCACCTCGTCGAAAGCAGCTTTTTGAGGCACTGTTTCAATATCTATAAACATTACTTTTTCAACCGGCGTATCGTTGAGCATCTTCCTGGTGTTTTGGATACTTTTTCATATATTTATTGCGACAAACAGATAGCACCAAAATAATCAAATATTTGAAATGATAAGGCATATTGTACTTTTTAAATTCAGGACAGATATTCCTGGAACTGAGAAAAGAGAGAGACTGGCCTGCATCCAAACCGCGCTCGAAGCTCTTCCCCATTCCGTTGAGCCGCTCAAAAGGATGGAAGTTGGAATCAATTGTAATCCCGATGAAGAATTCGACCTTGCTATCACCTCCGAATTCGAATCGATGGAAGGTTTACAGAGTTACGTCGTGCATCCCGAGCATCTGAAAGTGGGTAAAATTATTCGTAACATCCTGGAAAAGCGTGCTTGTGTAGATTATGAGTTCTAACCTGAACTATTCATAAATTCTCTATTACGATGTTCAACTATCGGCGAAATAATAAGTGTCCTCGACAAATTCGATTTGAAGATAATTCATTATCCCCTGCATCAAATTTGTCTGCGGTTGCTTACATTTCTTGATATTTGACCATCTCATCACGAAAACTTATGAATAGTTCAGGTTAAAGGGAATCGGAATAATAAGCCTTGGGTGCCTCCCGAAGGTTGTAGTGCGATACCATCACTTCGCCGTAGGCGCCGGCACTGCGAATGGCAATGAGGTTGCCCCGTTGCATCTCCGGCAAAAGTATGGCTTTTCCAAAGCAATCGGACGACTCACAAATGGGCCCTACCACGTCGTACTTTTGCTGATTGCTGAGGTTGGAAATATTTTCTATGCTATGATGAGCCTGATAAAGGGCAGGCCTTATCAAATCGGTCATGCCTGCATCGAGAATGGCAAACTTAGTTTTTACACCCTCCTTTACATAGAGTACTCTGGAAATAAGTGAGCCCGGCTGGGCAACGAGCGAACGTCCCAACTCAAAATGTACCTCCTGCCCGGGCAACACCTTCAAAAAGTCTTTAAACACTTTAAAATAAGCAGCAAAATCGGGCATAGGATTTTTCCGGGGTGTTTCGTAATCAATTCCTAAACCTCCGCCCATGTTTAAAATGCGGGGAAACAGTTTTCGCTCAATAAACCAATCCTGAACCTCATTCACCCGAAGGCACAGCTCTTTAAAACTTCCCATATCGGTAATTTGTGACCCGATATGAAAGTGCAATCCTACAAAAATAATATTGGCAAAATTGAGCAGGTGATCGGTAACCTCCCCCAGCTCCCAAAAGTTGATGCCAAATTTATTTTCCTCTAATCCGGTGGTAATAAAATGATGTGTATTGGGATTCACATTGGGATTTATGCGCAAGGCCACACGGGCTTTAACACCTTTCCGCTCCGCTATCTGGTTTATGATTTCCAGTTCGGGCAACGACTCTACGTTAAAGTTGGCAATGTCGTTGTCCAGTCCCAACTCTATTTCCCAATCGGCTTTTCCAACACCTGCATACACGATGCCCTGTGGTGCGAAACCACAATCCAGCACCTTTTGAATCTCGTAACCACTCACACAGTCGGCCCCAAAGCCACTCTCCTTTATTTCTTGAAGGATGCGATCGTTGGCATTAGCTTTTACGGCATAATGTACTTTAAAGCCATACTTTCGCGACTCCTCCTTAACAGCAAAAAGAGTTTGCTCCAACAACTCCATATCGTAATAATAGAAGGGAGTTTTGAGCTTTTCAAACTTATTAACCGGAAAATGAGTCATCTGATAGATTTAAAACAAACTACTACTCAATACATTAAGTGCCCTTTTCTTATCTTCCGAACTCACCAGAATTGAGATATTATGCTCGCTGCCTCCATAGGAGATCATCCGGATGGGCGTATCTTTTAGGGCGCTGAAGATACGATTAACATATCCGGTATTTTGGGCAATCAAATCACCCACTACGCAAACAATTACCTGATCAAGATCCACCTCTACGCTGCTAAACTTTCTGAGATCATTGGTTATTTCCGCCAGATACCTGTCGCTGTCGATGGTTACCGACACAGCTACCTCCGAAGTGGTAATCATATCGATGGGCGTTTGATAACGCTCGAAGATCTCAAACACTTTTCGTAAAAAACCATAGGCCAACAACATACGACCCGACTTGATTTTGATGGCGGTAATGCCGTCTTTAGCGGCCACAGCTGTGATTCGGTTAGGGGTTTGTTTTGAGGAGATGCGCGTGCCGGGTGCCTCGGGATTAACGGTACTCAGCACTCGTACAGGAATATCGGCCAGCTTTGCCGGTAGCATACTGGTTGGATGCAAAATTTTGGCACCAAAATAAGCCAGCTCGGCCGCTTCGTCATAGGAAACTTCAGCCACCGAATGGGTAGCCTCAACAAAGCGCGGATCGTTGTCGTGCATCCCGTCAATATCGGTCCAAATCTGCATTTCGTCTGCATCGGCAGCCGCGGCAATAAGGGACGCAGAATAATCGCTGCCCCCTCTTTTCAGATTGTCCACCTCCCCAAAGGCATTGCGGCAAATGTACCCCTGCGTGATAAAAAGTTCAACATCGGGTGTTTCATCCAATAAACGGTTAAGATTTTCGCGAATGTAAGAGGTGTTGGGCTCACTGCTTTTATAAGTGCGCATAAAATCGAGCGCCGGCAATAGCCTGGAATTTAAACCCAACTCGTGCAGGTAAAAATTAAACAACGCGGTGGTCACCAGCTCACCCTGGGCCAGGATGGCTTTCTCTTCGAAAACAGTAAACATATCCCTGGTGAAAGAGCGAATATAATCGAAATGCGATGCAATCAGGCCCAGGCTCTTTTGCTTGAAATCCTCCGATTGGAAGAGTGCGGAAGCCACCTCCTGATAGCCTCGTTCCAGCATATTTATCTCCTCATTGGCTCCGTCGTGATTTTTGCGATAGAGATAATGGGTAATATCCACCAGGCTGTTTGTTGTACCTGCCATAGCCGATAAAACCACAATTTTTCGTCCGGGTGTTGTAACCAGTGCTGCTACTTTCTTTAACCTCTCCACCGAACCAACAGATGTGCCTCCAAACTTTAATACCTTCATGTAAAAACTTTTTTAAAGCCACAAATCTAAACAAATCGGCCATAAAAAGTACGATTCAGACATTAAAATGTCTCAAAAAGTAACAGTTCACATGCTCACTTGAAGTAATGTGGCAGCTTTTACCGGATGCAGGGTTACCTCTCTTAAATCGGCCGGGAGCAAAATAGTCTCTCCCATATCCAGCGTCTCCTTCTCACCCTGATAGTATTCAATTTCAACGCCACCTTCCACACACATTAAAATAACAAATGAGTCAAGACCGTAGATATCCTTCTTCATCGAGGCGCCCTCCAGCTTTATCACGCTGGTTACAAAAAATGGCGAATCAATTATGGGAGAGGTAGCATTGACAGGGGCATTGTATTGTGTTTTATAGTTGTCTCCTCCTGAAAAATCAATAGCATCCAGAGCCTGCGCCGTATGCAGCTCCCGGGTATTGCCTTTTGCATCGCGGCGGTTGAAGTCGTAGAGCCGGTAGGTGACATCAGATGTTTGCTGAATCTCGGCCAGTACAATACCGGCACCAATGGCATGTACCCGCCCTGCCGGTATAAAAAACACTTCTCCGCTTTTTACCTCATGGCTGGCCAGCAGGTCCTCCAAATCACCGTCGGCCAACGCCTTCATATAAGCCTCCTTTGAAGTATCCTTTTTAAACCCGCTGATTAAACGGGCGCCTTCGTCGGCCTGCATTATATACCACATCTCTGTTTTGCCGAAAGAGTTGTGCCGTTTCCGTGCCAACTCGTCATCGGGATGCACCTGAATGGAGAGCACATCATTGGCATCGATGAACTTAATGAGCAGAGGAAATTCATCGCCATATTTTTCAAACACCTTATCCCCCACCAAATCAGCCATATAAACCTCCAACAGTTCATTCAGGGTGTTGCCTTTAAGGAAACCATTGCTCACGGTTGAAATATCTCCGGGCACCCCGGAAATCTCCCAACTCTCACCAATTACAGCGGAAGAGGTGTCAAAGCTCTTTCCCAGAAGAGTATTTAACTTTTGTCCGCCCCATATCCGGGGCTTCAAAATGGGTTTGAATTTTAGAGGGTATAACTTTTTTTCCATGATACTAAAGTAATAAAAAGAAAAATAAGGTTCCTACCATGAACTTATATTTTTTATAATAAGGCAAATAAGCTTTGACACTATCGCTTTGTGATATAATCGAGCCTCTCGATATCTTTAAAAATAAAAACCTACAAAAACCCTAATCGGTATTGCTGTTTTCAACACGAGAATAACGTGATACATTGAGCTTGCCGAAATGCGGTATTTGTCGTTTTCTTGCAAAGGCCAAATAAATAAGCACCAACAAAAGTACAACGCCTGAAGCAATTAAAAGAATTGTGCGGATACCTATTTTGGTAAAAAACGAGCCATCGTCGATAAGTGGGGACTGATTGCCTGTTATCACATAGTTGGCCCAGTAATAGGGATGCGCGTGCAGAGGGGAAGCATTTTGCAAAAAATCATTTTTTGCCTTGCTCAGCGCTTCGTCTTTGGGAAGGCCTTGCTTCAGATTCAGATAAAATGAACTCACCAACGTTGAGGCAGTCTTATCATTCACGGCCCAGAGGGTCATCAACGTACTTTTGGCCCCTGCAAAGGTGAAAGCCCGCGAGAGGCTCATGATGCCTTCTCCGGCCAGTTGAGACCCCATCCCTGAATTGCACGAACTTAATGCGATTAAAGGGCTCGACGTCTGGAGATTGTAAATGTCTTGTGCCTCCAGCACCCCGGTTGAATCGGCGATTCCCGGCGAAAATACCAGTTTGGAATCCATGGGGTCATCGCCCGATATGAGCGAGTGCATGGCCAGGTGCATAATGTTGTGTCCCTTAAGCTGTTGTTCAAAGTGCCGGATAGAGGCCTTAGAGCCCATGAACTTACTTCCCCTGTAAATACGGGTGATTAGATTCACCTCATCTGTGGCACCAGGGATAGGCCTTAGTTTGGCATTCAATCCCTGTCGGATGGCCAACAACACGGAATCGTGCATAGCCACAGTGCCGTGATAGTCGGGTGCAAAAGCGGTCAGTCTGCTGAAGTGCTGACTGTCATCGTTAGCCGAAGATAACAGAGCCGCATTATAAAGATAGGATACAGAATGTTGGTGAATCAGCCAGGGGGCGTTGTTGAACAGTGTATTTTCATCGGGCGGACGGGTTACCAATGCCTCAAAGGGTAACGAAGCCAAAATATTATCGGGCACCAGAATTAGTTTCTTGCCCCGGATTTCATGGTTAACAGGCTCAAGAAACTCTTTATACAGGGTGTGCGCATTGGTAAAAAACCGGTAAATATCTTCGCGGGTAGAAAACCCGGTGAAGGGGGTTGATGCCTCTCTGTTAAATTGCTCCGCAATGTCCATCAACGATGAATCCGTCTCTTTTTGAATAACCTTCACTGTATCCCTGGTAATTAGGTTGACGATCAGATAATCTGTATTCAAAAACATATCCAGGAAGGCCTGGTCGGGCTTCAAACCCGATTGAGCCTGCTCGAGAGTTATGAAGGGAGATTCGTACTTTAACTCATAATAGGCGGGATGATCTCTTTTGATGATATCTTTGAGCGAATCCAGTTCACGGTAGGAACCCACCAGACTCTTTTGCCAGTAGTTAATCTTATTGCCATCGGGCTTCTCCTTCTCATTTTCGCGACCCAGGTGATATTGCAGCGTGGCAATTTTACTTTTCGTCTCATTTTCTGCATGGAACAACGATGCGGGCAGGTTGGCCCTTATCTGGTCGTTTTTTTCTTTGATGGCGGTGAGCAGCGAGTTGTTTTTCTTGCGCTGTGAATAGGCAAAAAACAGATTGTAAGAGGCTGTACCGGGAGCCGACAGATAGTTTTGAGCAGACAACCACACGCCCAAATCAAGAATCTCCTCTACCCTGCCCGCCATTGTTATGCGGTCCTGATCGAACTCAATCTCGCTCCTGAATTGGTCCACTACCTCCATCGCTTTGGTAATGTGCTCCATGCCGCAGGCAATGTCTTCAGGCTTTGAACCGGACAGCCATCTTTTTTTGCAGATTTTGGCCAATTCAAGATGAGACAATAAAACTATTTTTTGGTCATACAAACTGAGTTGAACCCTGTTTTCGTTCTCCAATGCTTCCAATGATTTTAGAAAATATGTTTCAGCTTTTGGAATATCACCCAAATGCAAGTCTGAAATGGCTAAATTCAAATAGGAATTGGAAATGTAGGTTGAATTCTCAGGAAAATATCTATTTAAAAGTGTAAGCCGTTCGTAAAAACAGCTTTCACTCATATGATAATTTTCAAGAAGCAGGTAAGCATGTCCCGCGTTGAGGAGAATATTTTGTTTTAAAAATGGCGAAGACTTAAGCTTAGTCAAAGAGTGTTGCACATCCTCCAAAAGGTGAAGTGCCAACTGAACTTTTCCCAGACGAGCATAAATCTTGGCAAGAAGAATAGAGATTCGAATCTGAAGTTCATCATCCAGGTGTTCGGATTCAAGAATTCTACCCGCGTACTTTTGAGCATCCGAGTAAGCACCTATAGATGTATAACAATGCACCAGATGAGTCTCAATCTGCGTGCTCAAAGGGCCGTTCCCTGATAATTTGGATAGATAAAGTGCCTGCTTTTTGTAGTAAATGGCCTTCCGGTAGTTCCCTTCCATAAAAAACATACTTCCCGTAAGGTTCAAATAAAATGCTTTATCTTCATTAGTAGCTTCCGGTCCTGAGAAATAAGGTTCACTTCGTTGTTGCAGCTCGTGAAAGGCACCGGTCTGACCTGAGTTGTTATAAAATGTCAACAGGTTCACGATAAAAAAACTATTCTCTCTGCTAATAGTATCAATATTCAACAGGGTAGCGGCATCTCTATAATATTGATCAGCCAACGAATAGTTACCCATTTTATCGTAAAGGGACGCCAGATTACTTATTGGAAAGAAGAGTTTCTGCTCTTGCATCGACCTGCTCTGAATAAGCTTGAGTAAAAAGATGCTCTCTTTATAATGTTCAATGGCTTTTGAGTAATTCCTTTCCTTCTCATTAGCCAACGCCAGGTTATTGTAAATCTTTGGCACTATAGTATCAAGGGGAGCCGCTAAATCCCGGGCGGCTGCCAGACTTTTGTTTAAATCACCCAAAGCGCCTTCGGTATTTCCATTTGAAAGCTGCAACGTGCCTGTTAGCCAATAGAGATAACTTCTGGCTGGCAAGCGAACTCCGGGATTTAAATCCTGCCAGTTGAGCGCATCCATCCATTGAAAGAATGACTCTTGATTACTGCCTGCCAGGGAAACAGGAACTTCTGAAACAATATCGTTAAATGACCGTTGGTTGTTAAAAACAGGAAATAAGCCTGAAGAATCGGGCGACTGCACCTCTTTAACCAAAAGAACAGAAGAAACACCCGTTAGAGGCTGAGCCGCTCTCTTAAATCCGGACGCGACCATCTGGTGCCCGATAAAAATCAGACACAAAGCACTTAAAAAAGATATTCTTACCCTATACTTTCCCATTATAGGTCTCCCATTGATGCCTGCAATTTACAAAAAGTTTTAAACCCCGGATAAGGAACCTTTTATATTCAAAAATGGAAATCACTATTGCCCGGCAAAAACATAGCTTCATGTTTTAAAATCTTCCCTGCCAGCCTGCCGGCTGGGCTTTAATGCGTTTCGCTCTGAATGACACGATTGGCCCAATGATTATCATCATTGTACCAACGAGATGCCTCACTTCCTGCCTACCGGCAGGCAGGCGTTCGGCAAGACAATAGCATAAGGGCAATAAGGGGGCGTGGAGTATGGAGGCTGAAAGTGGCTCTGCCACTTTCAGCCTCCATACTCCACGCTACTCGACTCAAATGCCCTGTCTTTCCGAACCCTTTTGGGTGAGGAATCTATTTATAATGAGTGCGATACAGAAATACATCATTGGTACCTAAGTGAGCAATCTATTACCTTTTTACCGGGACACTCAAAAACGAAAACTATATACAGCTAACAGTTATTTCCTATTTAACATCGATTATTACGATTGTGTTATTTTTTTACTATATTTAGTCCCTGACAGCCAATTCATTGAAGATAATTTTTGCCCTTTCTTCAAAAAAAGATGATTTTTTGGTGTTACGAAAACAGCCATTGGGGTATTAACGGTTAAAAGCAGGAGGTTTAAACGCTAAACGCCTGCAAAGTTTAAGAAAAAGACTAAACCAAACTTATACCAACCTGATTGAATTATTGCTATGAGAACTAAACTGACCCCCGGAAAATCTAAAAAATTTGAAAGTTTTGAAGCCGTTAACGACGAGATGCTGAAAATGGTTTTTGGTGGTGATCCAAACAACCCTCCGCCCGAGGATGGTTCCGATGCCGAAAACCTCAACAGTCAGGTTACAATTAAAAAGATAATGTGGTAATATTTATTCGGAAATACTCCGGCCTGCAAGCTTTGTATGTAGCAATTGATTAATGATTCCCAAGTTTTAATCCCTCGTAATTGCATAGCCGGATTAACGTACCGGAGAGGATTGTTTCCCGTTCAACTCTCTCCGGTATTTTTCCGAAAACCCTAAGTGGCTGCAAGAAAACGTAAATAACTGCGTTATGCTCGCCCTGCTTGACAGTCATTTACAAAAGTAAACTCCTGCCAATCAGACCTCGCAAGCCTTGTTCTTGACGTTTTTTGTGACGCCACTGTTCAAAATTGTTAGTTTTCTTGCTGGCACTAGATACAATTAAACACCCCAATTGTTAGAAGGCATTTTTTTCACAACGATAAAAAGCCTTGAAGAGCGTATCCAGACTAAAAAGACCGGAACGCCAGAGGAACTTGCCGAAAATCTGAAAATTTCGGTAACGTTGCTCTATTATTGCATACACTCAATGCGGGAAATGGGCGCCCCGGTAGCCTACAGCAAAGAGGAGTGTACCTTCTACTTTAAAGAACCGGGTTGCATTAGCGAACGCTTCTTATGGAAACCGCAAGAGAGCCCATCTGGTTTCACGCCCGGAAATAACAATTCCTCTCAACAATCCGGCGAATAACAACTCCCCAGCACCTAAACTGACGGATTTTAGCTGACAACGTTTTGGCTCAAAGATGTACATCTTTGAGCCAAAACAGATTTCTCCCTGCCTACGTGCCTTCGGCAGGCAGGCCTGCGGTCGAAATGACAGAATGCTATAAAATACACACTATCAAATGATAAGGGAACTCCTCCAGAGTTCTGGTTCATAATGTTGATTTACCCCGGATAAATCTCTCCTTTTAACTACCTGTCCACTATTTTGTTAGTCTGGTTATCTATTAGAAACTCCCCATTTTCTATTTGTCGTTCTGATTACAGCATTCACCTTTTTTCCATCCGGATAGTAGTCTTGCAATGGCCAGAATTGCCTCCGGCGTCGCTTTTGCAACAGAGGATTGCTTCTCCGGCAGTCGCCGGTTCGCAATGGAGAGATTGCTTCGGGCGGGTGCCCTCGCAATGACAGTCTGGCCATGGGGTAGGCGTAGGGGAAAAGGAAGGGTGGCGGAGCCACCCTTCCTTTTCCCCTACGCCCCCTGTATTAGTGCCGAAAGGAGAAATCCTTTGTAATTTCCCCACTATTTCCATTTTTTTAGTAGCTTCATGGCCGATTTATAGACTATGAAACATACCGGGAATAATACAAACAAAAGTTGGGCCCTGTTTTTTTTTGAGAAACGACATCGCGTCTCCTATGGACCATTCTGGTTTTTCATGCTTCTGGCCCTGGCGCTTTTCTCTCTCCTCCTTTTTGTGAAGGTTGATGTAACGGTTCGTGCTAAGGGCATCGTCAAATCGGGGCGCAACACCAGCGAACTGCGCATTGGCGTTGCGGGAAAAGTGCAATCCATCTCTGTTTCGGAGAATGAGACGGTTAAAAAAGGCGATACGCTGTGTGTGATTGACCACGCCTCCCTGCTTTCACGCAGCGCCCTGCTCCGGGAACAAATAGAGCTAAATGCAGGTTATTTAGCCGACCTTAGGCGCCTCACTAAAGCCACTGCGTCGCCCGACTCGCTGCAAACCACGCGATACCGCCAGTCGTGGGCACTCTACCGCCAGGTGGAGCAACAGCTCAAAACCACCTTTCAACAAAAAAAGAAGGCCTGGGAACGCGCCAGCTTTCTGCTGAAAGAGAACGTGCTGTCACAAGCCGACTTCGAACTGATTGAAAGCGAGTACCTCCTGGCTAAAGAGAACATAGAGAAGCACCGGGAGACCACACTGGAGCAATGGATGAACCAATTTGTTGAACTGGATACCCACATCAGCGAACTGTCCGGGCAACTTGAACAGTTGCAGGAGACCATCTCAAGACACTTCATCCGCGCACCACAAAGCGGAACCCTCCTCTCATTTCAGGGCATTCAACCCGGACATTTTGTGAGCGAAGGCACCCTAATCGGGCACATCTCACCCGAAGGGCCCAAAGAGATCGAATGTTTTCTATCACCCGTCGATATTGGATGGCTTAAGCCCGGGATGTCCGTGAGAATGCAGGTGGACGCCTTTAACTACAACCAATGGGGACTGCTGGAGGGGCGGCTGACCGAGATTTCGGGGGATGTGGTAACCATGAGCGACGATGTTTATTTTAAAGTGTGGTGCCAACCGGCAAAAACCTGGCTGGAATTGACCAATGGCGTCAGGGGCAACCTAAAAAACGGAATGACACTTACCGCCCGCTTTGTGGTAACCCGGCGCACCATCTATCAACTGCTGTTCGATAAGGTGGACGATTGGCTGAATCCGCAAACAGCACCGGTTAATAACCCATTGACCCAAAATCCATGAGAGTACGTGTAAGACAATTGGACTCCAGTGATTGTGGCGCTGCCTGCCTTAACTCGGTGGCCCGCTATTACCGGTTGAAGCTTCCGGTTTTCAAGATTCGGGAGCTGGCTGGCACCAGCACCATTGGCACTTCGGCCTTCGGACTGGTTAAAGCTGCTGAGAAGCTGAACTTCAGGGCCAAGGGCATCCAAATAACGCCTGATAAGATTGGAGAGACTCCGCTCCCGGCTATTGCGCATCTGAAATTGAAAAATGGGAATGGCCACTTTGTGGTGGTTTACAAAGTGAGCAAGAACCGTTTAAAGATTATGGACCCTGCCGGCGGTTATTTTCAGTGGATATCGATGGACGATTTCCGCAGCCAGTGGACAGGCATCATGGTGTTGCTGGTTCCCGATGTATCGTTTATCCCCGGCAGCCACCAGGCGTCGCAGTGGCAACGGTTTTACGGGCTGCTTAAACCACACGGACGCGTAATGGGGCAGGCCGCATTAGGGGCGCTTTTCTTCACCCTGCTGGGCCTCTCCACCTCCATATACGTGCAGAAGCTTACAGACAATGTGATGCTCAACCGCAACGGGAATCTGCTCAACATCCTGAGTGTGGCCATGCTCCTTATTCTGTTTATTCAAATTGGAGTAGGACTCTTTAAATCCTTTTTTATCCTTCACACAGGCCAAAAAATCGACGCTGGCCTCATTTTAGGCTACTACCGCCATCTGATGACGCTGCCTCAGAAATTTTTCGACTCCATACGGGTAGGCGAGATCATCTCGCGCGTAAACGATGCCTTTAAGATAAGAGTATTTCTCAATGAAGTGCTCACTGGCTGGATGGTGGATTTCTTTATCACCATTTTTGCCTTTTTATTGATGATGGCCTTTAGCTGGAAGCTGGCTTTAATTGCCTACGCGGTTATTCCACTCTATATGGTGGTTTTTTTCATCGCCAACTACCTGAACAAACGGCTCGAACGGCGTAAGATGGAAGCCAATGCCGATTTTGAATCCCACCTGTTCGAGTCGCTCTCTTCCATGCGCACCATCAACCAGTTAGACCTGGGGCGTATCATGGAGGGCCGTATGGAGATGGGCTTTCTCTCCCTCATCGATCAGGTTTATCGCTCGGCCCGCAACGGTCTCTACTCATGGCATGCCACCATCCTGCTCAGCCGGCTGGCCACCATTGTGGTATTATGGGCCGGCACCGCCATGGTGCTGAAACAACAGTTGACCCCCGGCGAGCTGATGTCCTTTTTTGCGCTTCTGGCCTTTTTAACCACACCCATCACCAACCTCATCCACACCAATACCGTGGTACAAAATGCGCTGATTGCCGCCGATCGGCTTTTTGAAATTACCGACATTGAAGGGCGCAACGACGCAGATAAGATAGAGATTGACCATCTTCCGGGCAACATCTGCTTTAAACAGGCCACCTTTTCATATACACCCGAACAGGAGGTGCTTACCAACCTGAATCTCACCATTAATAAAGGCGAGATTACTGCGTTGTTGGGAGAGTCAGGCTCCGGGAAATCAACCATCGGCTACCTGGTACAGGGCCTCTATCACTGCGAAAAGGGTCTCGTCACCATAGGCGCCCACGATGTACGACACCTCTCCCGCTCCTCCCTGGCCAAAGTAGTTGGTGTGGTGCCGCAACACCTCGAACTGTTTAAAGGAACAGTGCTGGATAATGTTACACTGGGGGCAGAACAGATCGATCACGATAAGGTAATGTCCATCTTAGGGAGCCTGGGACTGCAGTCTTTTATTCAGCAACTGCCCGAAGGCATCTACACCGATGTGGGCGAAAATGCTTTGCGACTCTCGGGAGGCCAGCGGCAAAAGCTGGCTATCGCACGCATGCTATACCGCGACCCGGAGGTCTTCATTTTTGATGAGTCCAGTTCCTTTCTTGATACCCGCTCCGAGGCCCAGATGAAAGAGGTGCTGAACGCCCTGCGCCAAAGAGGAAAAACCATTTTGCAAATAGCACACCGGCTTACCAGTGTTACCCTGGCCGATAAGATATGTGTGATTCATGAAAAACGACTGTGGGAAGAGGGTTCCCACCAGGCTCTTATGAATAAGAAAGGGCTTTATCACCAGATGTGGGAAGGTCAATTTGGCCAAAACTGATGATTTTATTGTAATTTTGCGGGCTCGTTTATAATATTTATGAATAAGGCAGCCCGCTATTTTTTAAAACATACTCCTCACTACCATTCCAACCTCAGACTCGCATATCCGGTAATGCTGGCCCAGGCAGGTCAGATGGTGGTAGTTCTGGCCGACAATCTGATGGTGGGCCATCTTGGGGCCATTCCCCTGGCGGCGGCTTCATTTGCCAATACCATTTTCGTGGTGGGTATGGTATTTGGCATTGGTATGGTAAACGGCCTTACGCCATTAGTGGGCAAAGCGTATGGCGCTAACAAACACGCCGAAGCGGCTATGTGGCTGAAACAGGGACTCTTCACCTTTCAGGCAGCCGGACTTGTACTGGTCATTCTCCTCTTAGCCGCTTCATTGTTTATGCCCTATATGGGTCAGCCGCCCGAAGTGGTAGCACTGGCCATCCCCTACTATCTGGTATTGGTATTCTCAATGATTCCTTTCGTACTCTTCTTTACCTTTAAGCAGTTTGCCGAAGGACTGGGCAACACACGTATTGCCATGATTATTACGGTCACAGCCAATCTGGTAAATATCATCTTAAACTATTTATGGATTTTCGGGAAGCTGGGTTTTCCGCAAATGGGGGTTTTGGGCGCCGGTTATGCCACCCTGGTATCCCGGATAATAATGCCTCTGTTGTTTATCTGGGTCTATTTTAGATTCAACTTCTTCAGTTTGTACCGCTCACATATCAGCAATACCTCATTTTCGTTCTCCTTAAGCCGGAAACTTATGAAACTGGGTCTTCCCATCGGTGGACAATATTTCATTGAGGTGCTCACCTTCAGCCTGGGCAGCATCATGATGGGATGGCTGGGAGCACAGGCGCTGGCGGCACATCAAATTGTGTTAAGCCTGGCCAGCTTTACCTTTATGATTTCTTCAGGACTGGCGGCGGCTACTACCGTTAAAGTGAGCCATTTCAGAGGGCAACAGAAGCCCGATGCCTTAAGGGTTTCCACCTTCGCCTCGTTACATCTGGTACTCATTTTTATGCTGAGCAGCGGAATCCTTTTTGTTGCACTGCGCCAGTACATTCCTAAACTGTTTATTAACGACCAGGAAGTGATCTCTACGGCTGCCGGGCTGATGCTTATTGCCGGTGCCTTTCAACTGTTTGATGGGCTACAGGTGGTGATGCTGGGTGCGCTTAGAGGTCTGGAAGATGTGAAGCGCCCGTTCATGATGCTGGTGTTTGCCTATTTCTTGCTGGCACTCCCCTCGGGCTGGCTCTTTACATTCGTATTAAACATGGGGCCACGAGGTATCTGGCTTGGATATCTTACCGGTTTAATAGCAATCAGTGTATCTTTGCTTTTTAGATTCAGGTGGATGGCACCAAAAAGAAAATAATGTACATAGACGTAATATTTTCGGCCGGAGAGGCCAAAAGAACCAAATTAGAAGGGTGCACGGCAGTTGTGATAGATGTGTTGAGAGCCACGTCGGTGATGGTGACGGCACTGCAAAACGGAGCCATGGGGATATGGCCGGTGCTGAGCCCCGAAGAGGGGCATGCCTTCCGGAAAAAAGAGAAGAGCAGCAAAGTTATTTTAGGCGGGGAACGATGTGCCGAACACATCCCCGGTTTTGACTTTGGTAACAGTCCGCTGGACTACACCCGCGAAAATGTATCTGGTAAGATGGTGGTCATGACCACTACCAATGGTACCCGGGCTCTTGACGCCTCAATGCAAGCAGATGAAATACTTGTGGCAGCCTTTCTGAATGCAGAGGCTACAGCCAGGCATCTCACCGGGAGAAAAAAGGTGTCACTGATATGCTCGGGCAGCAATGATGCTTTTACCCTTGAAGATGCGCTGTGTGCCGGTTATATCACAGAGTGCCTGGTTGGTGCAAACCCTTCGGCCACAATATCGGATGCAGCACTCGCACTTCATCAGCTCTTTATGAGTCATCGGGATAATTATCAATCATTGGCCTCCGACGGGCGGCACTACCGGCTGCTGCAGAGCAAAGGATTAACAGCAGACCTGGATTATTGCTTCCAAAGGGATACCGTTCCGGTTATTTGTCATTGGAAAGGCCCGGAAAGGGGGATCGTTCTGGTTTAAAATCAAGCCCTAAAGGATTTTACCGATACTTCAAATTCCTTTTATCGGCCGTGCCTTACTCCATTACCCGCTGCATGATAACATATACAGCCAGCCCTCCCAACAGGAAGAGTCCGGATGCAATGAGGTATGAGTTGCTGATCATCCCCTGTGTGGCATAGACAAATAACAATACCACTGCCACAAGCATAAGAATAACGCCCGAATTTCTTAGCAGATACTTCATAATTGAAACAGTTTAGTTGTAAACATACTTTAAACCAATAGCCTAAATTTATCAAAAACCACGGAACTTTCAAAATTTTGAAGAAGAAAGTATTTTTAAAAACCGGAAGTTCGGCATTATAGTGCATCCGTTACGGTCATGACATTTATAAATATTATAGGTTTAATCATCCTGTATGTAATTTTTTGAGTGTAATTGTAATATTTTATCGTTTTAGCATGTATAACCATCATTATCTGCATTATACGTAAATCCTATGCCATTTTCTTTATCTCGATTTTTTGTTGGAAGTTCTTGCATGGGAATATAACATGTTGTATTTGACGTTTCCTGTATCTCTTTGATTTGATTTATGTTCCCATATCCTTTATCGGCTTCAATTTCCTCCGGAGTAAATCCCAGTTGTTGCGTTGAATTTTTATAGTCAGGTTTGAGTCCACTCCGAAAAGTCAGAGTTCATTGATTTTCAACATTTCTACCCCTATCCTTCCGATAAATCGGGGCGGAATCTGAAGGAGAACCCGTTGAAAATCAATGAACTCTTCAAAGTCCCCTTTAGAGAATTCCTGCCAGCAGGCAGACAGGTAGGGGTAATTTACTTTTCGGAGTGGATTCAAGTTTTAATAAATTGATATCACATTCATCAGTAGTAACCTCTGCCATTGCTATCATATGATGTTTCGCATCTACTCCTGTCTGGACATTTTAACAAGGCATTTTACCATCTCTGCTTTTCATCATTCTCGCATCAGAATCAGTTGGTGATATATACCTCTTAGCGGATTTCTCCAGTTGTCTTTTAAAGGCTTCTAACTTTCTCTACCCATAAATCAACATGAGGATGTAGCAGCAGGTCGTTCCTGTCTTTCGGCTTTTTATAGTGCATATTCTGTTGGCTGGAGCCAACGGTAATTGAAATTAATGGGTTCTTAGTTATTGCTTTATAATTTTCGTTGCGAAAACTTTTTCATTATCAGCATAAATAGCTATTAAATAAACGCCTACAGCTAATGACTGTGTATTTATTACGTCCGAATTTTCAAATTTCCTATCAAGAATAAGTTGCCCTCTGTCATTATATAAAACCATTCGTAAAATCCCATCTGTTTTTAACAAAACATGTATTTCATCAGAAAATGGATTGGGATAAATTGAAACTCCGGTAACTTCTTCAAGAATATTAATTCCAACCATCACAAAATTCAGGGAATCAATATAAGTTGTTTGCGACCATCTATTCATGTTATCCTGAACACGAACAAAGAGAGTATCGTTTGCATTCAGCTCCGCTGGAAGTTGATCGAACGGAATGTTAAAATCCCAGGTATTTTCAACTGATGCGTCAAGTAGAACGATGGAATTGTTCCCAAAATCATGGTCAGCATCAAAGAAATATTCAACCTTAACAACTTCATATGTATTGTTGTCATCCGCTTCAACAAAACTTTTGCTTGTTAGGCTCCAGTTGCCGTTTGAATCCTGAGTTCTCATAAACAAACTATGATAACCTGGACTGGGAAATGATGCGTATGAGATTTTAAATTCTTGTGTAAGATCGAGATCAGGAATTTTAATTGCAAATCCCGTGGCATTACCAAATCCGGGATCGGTGTCGATAAAATATTCACCCTTGATTATTTTTTGTGAAAATGCATTTGCAGCTATCGCAACAAATGCAATGAGCGTGACTAAAGTTTTCATATCAAACTATTTAATTGTGCGTGCCTTAATAGTTACCGGCAATCCGGTTGTTGATGAAACTGCGCCTGTTGTAAGGACTTCATAAACTACAGGAATTGGTGCCAGCCCAGATAAAGTATAACGACTTGATTCGATTACTCCACCAAAAGCTCCTCTGTCTGAGCCATCACTTCCATTTTGATATGCATCTGATCCTGGTTTTATTTGATAAAATCCATCTTTTGAATCTCCACCAACAAACAAAGAAGTAAGATTGGGCACAACAAGATTGTTGTTTGTAGTTCCAAATTGGGTTGACAGCGTTCCAATATTGTAGGCAATTTGAGCAGGAGTTGCCGTAATATCAACAATTGCCTTTACAGGCATCAAAATATTATTGCTGAAATCGGTGGTTATAAATCTTAGATTTGGTGTGGCAAGATTATCAGGCCCATCAAAAACATTATTCTTGCATTGGGTAATATTCCAGGCAATTCCAGCAGCTGAACGTTCCCAAAGAAGCGTTTTTTGGCAGATGTTGTTGTTGAAAATTACTTCAACCGGTGGAACATAAAAACTATTGGTAAAAAGAAGTGCATTAGTGGCAAAGATATCAGGGAAAAAATTCTGAAGGATTGTAACCCGCTGTATTCCAGAACCGCCGGTCATATGAAAATAAATACTTCGCTCGATCCTACATCTCTTAATCGTTATGTAATCGGCTGCAATTTGAATATAACCATCAGCAGTGTTGGTGCTGTACACTACATTTAAACCCATCACCGAAGAACCTTCCGCCCCCTCATTAAAGTTTATCCGGCTGATTTTGGCATCCAGCAGATTATTGCTTGTTTTCATATTATCAGGAAGAAAAAATCCAGTGCCAATGAGTACAACTTTTTTTGTAATTGTTGCCGCATCATAAATAAACTGAGAGCTTTCTACATGAATGGTGTCGGAATCAACAACCGAACTCCATGCGATTGCCTCATCAACCTGTTTAAAAACCGGGTAAGCAGGATTGCCGCCAAAATTACTTCCCCAAAGCGTTGTGCCGTTGTAGTTGGAGCCGTTGTTGACACGCCAGATTTTTGCATCCGCCGAAATTGTTGGAAAAAGAAAAATTGCAAAAATCGTAGCAACTGAAAGTAGATTTACCTTTTTCATTTCGTAATAGTTTAAAATGTTAATAACTAATTGAAATTAAGACTCAACACAAATATACCTACTAAATCACTTTTATCGGAAAGTTTTCAAAAAAAAAGCATGAGTACGCTTGGTCATAGTTCACTTAATATGTTCCAGGGGAAAGTAGCATGTCAGAGCAGCATATATCTGTGATTTAGCTGCATTGGGACGGATTCCGATAAGGGTTTTGGCCTGCAGGTTTGCTTCAGGGCCTTGAACAGCTAATGAAAAGCGGTAAAATAAGCGAACAACTGTTGGCAATACTCAAAGTAGTGTGCAATTTGAAGATAGTGGGCAAAACAGCAAAGAAACGGGCTTCAGACTTGCATGAGCTTGATAATGAACAAATAAAGAGGCGTTTAACACGAATTATGAAATATAGTTCCGACGGTTGCAGATTCTTCTGTTTTACATTTTGTACAGCGTCTTGAATAAGGCGTCTTCCCCAAACCGTGGTTGATATTGCCGCATCTTCTGCAAATAAAACCTTGCTCCCATTTCACTTCGGCAAGAAGCCTGTAACACACGTCATCACTGCTGAACAAAAGCCCGAGCTGTTCAGGAGTAAGTTCTTTTTTGAAAATTGCACCCACAGGGTTAGGAAATATAATATAAAGATACAAAAAAAGTGATTCCGAAGATGCGACATTATAGATATTTTTTTCATGGTCGTTTCTTTTTATCTTTGTAAATGTTTTAAATTTTAATGGCACACACATTGGCAAACTCCAAATATTCGGTTGTTCAAACACCACTCATGAAGCAGTACAACAGCATTAAGGGCAAGTACCCCGATGCCATATTGCTGTTCAGGGTGGGCGACTTTTACGAAACCTTTTCGGAGGATGCCATTAAGGCCGCCCGTATTTTGGGCATCACACTTACGCGCCGGGCCAATGGTGCCGCTTCGTTTGTTGAATTGGCCGGGTTTCCGCACCATGCGCTCGACACCTACCTTCCAAAACTGGTGAGGGCCGGCCAGCGAGTGGCTATATGCGATCAGCTGGAAGACCCCAAGTTGACCAAAAACATCGTTAAAAGAGGAGTTACCGAGCTGGTTACACCTGGGGTAGCCATCAACGATAACATCCTGGAACATCGCGAAAACAACTTTTTGGCAGCTCTGCATCTGGAGGGCAAAAATGGGGGTGTGGCTTTTCTGGACATCTCCACCGGCGAATTTTTAATAGCAGAGGGGCCTCTGGAGCACATCGAAAAATTGACCTCGGGATTTAAACCCAAAGAGATTCTGTTTGAAAAAAGCCAAAAAGCACTTCTCTACGACCTATTGGGGTCACAACACTATACCTATGGCCTCGACGACTGGATTTTCACCTACGACTCGGCATCTGACCGCCTGCTGAAACATTTTGAAACCAAATCGCTAAAAGGGTTTGGAATCCACCGGATGAAGATGGGCATTGTGGCCGCCGGTGCCATTATGCACTACCTTGATTTAACCCAGCATCACCAATTGAGCCACATCAACAGCATTTCACGCATCGATGAAGAGCGGTATGTTTGGCTCGACCGGTTCACCATTCGAAACCTGGAACTGTTTGGGTCGGTGAACGAGGGGGGCAAGTCGCTGATCGATGTTATCGACCGCTCGATAACGCCCATGGGCAGCAGGTTGTTGAAACGATGGGTATCACTTCCGCTCAATGAAGTTCAACCCATTCTGGAGCGGCAATCGGTGGTGGAGCATTTTTTCAGAGAACCGGATTTGAAGATGGAGCTGGAGTCCTATCTGCGTCCCATTGGGGATTTGGAAAGGCTGGTCTCCAAAATTGCTTCCGGACGCATTACGCCCCGCGAAATGATGCAACTGCGGCATGCTTTTGCCAACATCATACCTATTAAAGAGTTATGCCTAAGCAGCTCAAGCGATGGACTCAACCATATTGGCGATCAGCTGAATGCCTGCCTCACCATCAAGGAGCGCATTGAGCGTGAGATAGACAGTGACCCGCCACACAGCCTTAACAAAGGCAAGGTGATGCGGACGGGAGTCTCTGCCGATTTAGACGAATTACGCAACATTGCCTATTCAGGGAAAAACTACCTGAACGAATTGCAACATCGCGAAAGCAAACGAACGGGAATCCCAAGCCTGAAAATCAGCTTTAACAACGTATTTGGCTATTACATTGAAGTGCGCAATGCACACAAGGATAAGGTGCCCGAAGAGTGGATACGCAAACAGACCCTGGTGAACGCCGAACGCTACATCACCGAAGAGCTGAAAAATTATGAAACCAAAATCCTGGGGGCCGAAGAACGTATCCTTGTATTGGAGACAGAACTTTACAACGCTTTGATGTCGGCTGTCTCGGAATTTATTCCTGCCATTCAGCTTAACGCCGCCATGTTGGCCAGGCTGGACTGCCTCATTGGCTTTGCCACGCTGGCTGCCGAAAACAAATATGTACGCCCGGTAATTAACGACAGCGACACCATCGATATTCGTAACGGCCGCCATCCTGTGATTGAAAAACAACTCCCGGCCGGTGAAGAGTATGTGCCCAACGATGTGCTGCTCGACAACGAACAACAACAAATCATCATCATCACCGGCCCTAATATGGCGGGTAAATCAGCACTTCTTCGTCAAACGGCGCTGATCGTTCTGATGGCTCAGATTGGAAGCTTTGTACCTGCCGAGAGTGCCTCCATTGGCGCAGTGGACAAGATATTTACCCGCGTGGGCGCATCCGACAACATCTCGCTGGGTGAATCCACCTTTATGGTAGAGATGAACGAAGCTTCCAGCATTCTTAATAACCTTTCGCACCGCAGCCTGGTACTATTCGACGAGCTTGGGCGGGGTACCAGCACCTACGATGGCATCTCCATTGCCTGGTCGATTGTGGAATATATCCATGAAAATAAAAGAGCACGGGCCAAAACACTTTTTGCCACCCACTACCACGAACTTAATGAGATGGCAGCTTCATTCCCGCGTTGTAAAAATTACAATGTGTCGGTAAAGGAGGTGGACAACAAAGTGATATTTCTGCGAAAACTGGTGCCGGGTGGCAGCGAGCACAGCTTTGGGATTCATGTGGCACGCATGGCGGGTATGCCTCCCAGCGTGGTGAAACGAGCCAACAAAATATTGAGCGATCTGGAAAGTAGCAACCGTAAGGGAGAACTCTCTAAGCCTATGGACAAACTGGCCCAAAATCGCGAGGGTTATCAACTCAGTTTTTTTCAGTTAGACGACCCGGTGCTGAAACAGATCAGAGACCAGATAGCAAATCTCGACATCAACAACCTTACACCCATGGATGCGCTGAACAAATTGAATGAGATAAAACGCATTGCAGGGCTGTGACTTTTTTGTCTGCAATATTCCGGCACTCACTTTGAGAACAAAAAAAAAGCCATATATTTGCATCTGCAAAGGCGAAAATAGCTCAGTTGGTAGAGCACGACCTTGCCAAGGTCGGGGTCGCGGGTTCGAGTCCCGTTTTTCGCTCAATAATTACAATAAAATTTAGAGGTGAGGGACGAGAAGTTTATCCTGGTTCTTTTTCGGGAAGTCCCGCCTGCCTGCCGACAGGCAGGTTTTTCACTCTAATTGTTATTTAATGGTCTGCCCGGGTGGTGGAATTGGTAGACACGCAGGACTTAAAATCCTGTGGCCATTGCGGCCGTGCGGGTTCAATTCCCGCTCCGGGTACTGAAGCACACATCAAAATAACGAAAGAGCACTTGAATCCAATGGTTCAAGTGCTTTTTGTTTTTACAGGGAACTATTTTTACCCCTCCCTTAAACCTTACAGCCATACTTAGAAGTGGCTGCAAGAAATCGGGTAAAATATTATTAAGGTTTTCACTGGTCAAAGCCGTGTGGGAAAAGCCATCTGCTTTTCCAAATCATTCAATTCATTGAGTCCATTCGAAAAGTCCAAAAAAGAAAATATGCCACGAAGGCACAAAGACACTAAGAATCATAAAAAATTAAGAATAAGTAATATAGACATAGATGTAATCTGGAGAGGGCCACTGACTTTCAGGGCATCTATGTTGATAAAATGATATTGACCTAAATGATTATTCGATTGGAGACCCAACTGTAAATTGAGTATTTCTGATTAATCTGTATAAGATTCCTTCCCGAATTCATCGGGACTGCCGGAGAGGAATGACAGGATTAGGCCAATGATTATCATCATTATACCACCGAGATGCCTCACTTCCCGCCTACCGGCAGACAGGCCTGGAGACATCCTTAGCCATAAATAAAAATGGGTTAGATAATAATACGAATATTCATATTGCTCTAAAAGAGGCCATTGTTCAGGAGTACACCAATTGCTCACACCTCATTTTTAGTTCAAAACAATTTTGTAACTTAACCAAGCGTTTAAATACCTAAGGATAAATAATCCTCTTTGGCTTAAACCCATTGTCTTGTTAATGGTTTCACTCATAGAACAAACCTGAAGAAGATTAACTATTTTGACCCAACCTATGCCAACTATATATCGTTTGTGTCTCTTACTGATTTCGATGTTTTTGTTGCCGGGTATGGAAATACAGGCGCAGCAAAACGCCGAGATTAGAAAAATCATCTTTAAAGGCAATAAAACCTTCAAGAATGGTGAGCTGCTTGACGTCATCTCCTTCAACAAAACCAATTGGATAAGAAAAACCTTTTTCAAAGATCACCCCTCATTTTATAACGATAAAGCCTATGAAATGAATTTTCATCAATTAAAGAGTTTTTATCAATCGGAGGGTTTCCTCTATATAGAAATAAATGAAGCACCCGACCTGAAGATGAACGAAAAGAAATTTAAAGTTGACATAACCTTTCACATCACCGAAAATAAACCCATAACAACAGACACTCTCACCTTTCAAACTGAGGAAAAAGGGGATTCTCTTCTGGATACGCGCGATTGGGAAAAACTATTACGAACCCTTAACACAAAAAAAGAGAATCGCTTTCGCGACGAGGAGGTAGAAGCAGACAAAGATTTAATCTCCACCTGGTTTTCATCACTTGGATATGCCTATGCAAGCGCCACACCTGAAATAAATCTCACCCCCGATACATCGCAGGCCTTCATCCACTGGCTGGTGCATCGCGGTCCTTTTGCCCGGTTTGGAGAGATTAGCATCAAAGGCGAAAAACGAACTCCCGTCGGGGCTATCCGAAAACAATTTGCCATTGAAGAGGGGGAACCATACAGCGTGGCTAACCTTGATAAAACCCAAACGCAAATATACGAGCTGGGCTTGTTCCGCATCGTATCGGTTAAAGCGCAATTGTCCCGGGAACAGAAAGATACCATTCCAGTAGAGGTAACCATTGAAGAGGCCTCCCGCCTATCTACGAGCGTGGGGATAGGATATGGCAGAGAAGATGAGTTTAGAGCATCTCTGGACATTAATTATCTTAATTTTCCGGGTAAGACACAACGCTCCCGTTTCTATGCTAAGCATTCGGCCCTGGAGCCCTATCGTTTTGAAGCCACTGTTATTCAACCGGCAGTGTTCGGTCCCAGAAGCACCATGGCATTGGGCCCCTATGTGCGAAGAAGGAGCGAACCCGGATTTGAAAGTTTTACTTACGGAGCAAGTCTCAGCTACCTGCAGAACTTAACAAAAACCATCAGCATGTCTAACTCCCTCTATTACGACAGGGTTGATATCGACATCACCTCCAAAGCAGATGAAACGCTCCAGAAATATTCACGCTCCACCTATTCAAAAAACGGTCTCTCTACAGGCACCTTGATAAACACAGCTAAACCGCGGTTCGATCCCCTTAATGGCTGGTCGGTGGCTCTTAACACCACCATCAACAGCCCGTGGCTGGGTTCGGTCTATCCGTTTTTTAAATATTTGTTCGAAGTAAAACGCTTTCAACCTGTAACCAGCGGGTTGATATTAGCCACCAGGATCAAGTTGGGAAGCATACGCCCTATTACCAACTCGGATGTAACGCCCTTTGAGGAGCAATTCTTTGCTGGCGGCAGCCAGTCGGTAAGAGGTTGGTCACGACAGATGCTGAGTCCCCTCGACAAAGATGGCATCCCTATTGGGGGAAATTCACTGCTGGAAGGCAGCATTGAACCACGCCTGCATATATACGGGCCCGTGGGTGTTGTGTTCTTTTTAGACTATGGCAACGTGTGGGAAAGCGCCAACCATTTTCCTATAAACGAATTAAGATTTGCCGCAGGCACCGGAATCCGGGTTTCAACACCCATAGGACCGGTGGGAATTGATTTTGCACGTCCTGTGTTTGACAAAGAATCGAAATGGCAGTTTCATTTGAATATCGGGCAAGCCTTTTAATAATATCCTCCTCCAACCTCCGGCAGCTGCCGGAAGGGGGACCGGGAACAACACGCAATACCGGATAGGCCCGGTAGAGACACACAATTTGTGCCTGCCTGCCGATAGGCAGGGAAGGCAGGCGTCTCTTATAAACAGGCAGACAAATAACACAAAGTCGCAGAGCAGCGAAAGAAAGAAATGAAATAAATGTCCAAAGCAATAAAATACATTCTATATACATTTCTGGGTCTGGTGATCCTGATATTGCTGACGCTGCTGGGTACCCAAACAGCGCCCTTCAGAAACTACGTGCGCGACAAAGTCCTATCCATTGCCAATAAACAAATAATCGGCACGGTTTCACTTGAAAAGATAAAAGGAAACTTTTTTACACATCTTGAAATCATTGGCCTAAACATAACCGGCCCAAAGGGCGACACCATAATTGCCTTCGATCGGCTCTCACTCAACTATACCCTTGTGCCTCTGCTCCGCAACACCCTCCGGGTGAATGAGATTGTGCTTCAGTCGCCCCGGGTATTTTTGAAACAGCAGCCCGATTCCACCTGGAACTTTCAGACGCTTTTCCCGGCAACCGCCGGAGGGCCGGATACCACACGGGCAGAACCTTTTGGAATGACCATTAAACTGGGAAGCCTTAAAATAAACAACGGTAACTTTAGCATCTCAATGCCCGATACCATTGTACCGCAATATTTGAGGAACCTTAACCTGGAGGCGGGGGGCACATACAGCAGTTCCCTGCTCGAAGCTGAAATTCGTGAGCTCAACTTCATCACACCTCCCCATCTGCCCGATATTGAAGACCTTCAGGTAAATGTAAGCCTGAAAGACAGCATTTGGACAGTTCGCAACTTTAGACTGGCAACTCCAAAAAACCGACTGAACAGTGAAGCTGCCTACAAGGATATGGGTCAGTTTTCTGCCTCTTTAAATACAGAGGATTTGCATATTGATGAATTTGATTTCTTTCTTTCCGAATTTAAGTTGGGCGTTACCCCCACCATCGATTTAAATGCCGAAAATGAAAACAACAATTTGTCGCTTCAATTAAAATTAAGTTACCAAAACCAGTCGGTTGAGCTCAGTGGAAATGTGACACATTTCTCTGATCTAATCGACGATACAACCCTATCGAAAGCCCGGCTGGATCTGTTGCTCACCTTTCAGAATTTCAGACCCGACAAATGGCTGGTACTTGAAGATATGCCGGTTGTGGTAAACGGCAAACTCACCCTTAAGGGCAACGGCCTTTCTCCCGAAGCACCTCCGCTGATTGTAAATGCCAACCTGTCGGAGAGTGAGTGGGAACCTTATGAATTCTCCAAATTAACGGCTACTGTGGAATACCTGGCAGGCCAAACCAATGCGGAAGTACAGATCAATATGGGCGATGGCTGGCTGCTGGCCAAAGCCACCACCAATCTGTCCGATTCCCTATCCCTTTTTACCGCCGATGTGGAATCGACCAACTTCCCAGCGCACCGGCTTTTACCGCAGTGGGGCGACAGCACATTTCTAACCTTCAACCTTAATGCAGAAGGCAATGGGCTGCTCTCACAGTCGCCCCGGGCGCAATTCAACCTTAACATGCACCAATCCTCGGCAGCACATGTGTCCATTGACACTTTATTGCTGACCGGTAATTACAGAGATAAAGGGATAATCCTGGACACCTTAAAACTAATAAATACTTCGCTACAACTCACGGCTCAGGGCCAAATGCGTCCTGACGGAGGTATCTACACCACTCTGAAGGCAAACTTCCTAAACACAAATGCATTTAAATACTACATGAGTTCTCCCTTCAGCTGGGATAGCCTGAAATTAGCTGCAACAGCAGAAGGAACCGCCGACTCCCTGTTCGTCAAACTAAAAACAACAGGCGCCGAAATTCAATACGATTCCATAGTCCAAATGGAAAACCTGCTACTCACAGGGGAGGGAATCATCACCCCCAATGGATTTGGAGGCGATGCCAAACTGTTGGCAAATAATGCCCATGTAATGCAACAAAATATAGACTCCCTGCAATTATCAGCCAAACTGGCAACCAAAAAATGGGAAGCCCGGCTGCAAGCTTTCATCGCCGGGGATGTGCAATTGAAAACAGAAGCACAGGGCAACCTGGACATACCTGTTGCCATTCATGTTTCCACACTGGAACTGGAGCATCCTAAAGAACAGTTTAAGTTAATGAGGCCCGGTGCCAATCTTACCTTTGACTCTACGCAGATAAAAGTTGGAAATTTCCGCCTGGTGGAAGCTTCGGACTCGTTGTTCCGTTTCAGGGCGGATGGTATTTACAAAACAGGCAAATCCATTGACGCAGATGTATCATTAACGCACTTAGAACTCTCATCCATCAACAGGCTGGGATTTTTACAATCACCGCTGGAAGGCATCCTCAATTTTGAACTGAAAGCCGGCGGGCCGCTGGCGGAGCCCAACCTGAAATTGACATCAGAAGTCAAAAACTTAAAGTGGAACCAATTGCTCATCAACGATATAAATCTCAACTTCAGCTACCTTAGAGACAGCGCTGAACTCTATCTGGCCCTGCACGGATCGCCCGAAGATTCACTGGTGCTCCGGGGAAGCGCACCGGTGAACATAAGTCTCACCGACAGCCAGATGGTCTCCTCCATCACGCAGATGGATGCCCACCTCACAGCTAAAAATTTTAAACCCAATGTCTTTTTAGACGCGGCCGGCAAGCAGGGGCAGTATATTACAGGTCTTCTAAACACCGACGTCAAAATATCGGGCAACATAACCTCCCCCTTCCTTAGCGGATTCATCCATCTTTCAGGGGGCGAAGTGTCCTTTCCGGCTTACGGCATCGAATACTCAAATCTGGTATTTTCCACAACCCTCGACAACAACCGGGTGATGTTGGACTCACTCTACGTCACTACTAAAAAGGGGGATTTGCTGGCAACAGGCGAGATGGCATTCGACAGCACCATTGTTTCAGGAAAGGTCTCCACTATGAGGGCACAAATTAAAGCCAACAACTTTTATGTCACCCGGCACAAAAATCACGAACTGCAAATTGATGCCAACATTCAGTTAAAGGACTCGGCACGACTGATTAATTTTGACGGTGACCTCACTATAGTAAGCTCCGATTTTTTCCTGCCTGCTCTGCTGGACATGGGCGACGATAAAGTTAGGAGCACCCCATTACTGGTACAGGCTCTGGAAGAAGAACCCACCGACAGCGCATCTGCCTCCCGGGCAACTGCCGACACCCTATATCTGTCGACTGCCCAAAGCGGTATTGACCTGCTTAAAAACATGACAGGAAAACTGGCCATCAAAATTCCACGGAACACCTGGGTGAGGTCGGATGATATGAATGTGGAGCTTTATGGAGATATCGATTTATTAAAAAACAACGAATATTTCGAGCTCTTTGGGTCGGTTGGAATCTCCCGCGGATATTATACGCTATACGGGCGAAAACTAATTATTGAACAGGGACAGGTAACCTTTCAGGGCGGCAGAGAGTACAACCCCAACCTTGATGTGAAAGCTATTTATAAATTCAGAGACGCCGACAAGCAAAAAAACGAGTTACGGATGATTGCCCGGGGTACTTTAATGGAACCGGAGCTCTCATTTGAACTCAACAACCAGAACATATCCGAGCGGGACGCTATGGCCTACCTCATCTTCAACAAATCCTTCGACGAGCTCAGCTTCAGTAACCAGGAAGGTGTCTCGGGCAATGCAACTTCTGCTGTGCTCAGCAGCCTGCTTTCATCCCAAATCACTAAACTGGCAGATAACACTTTTAACCTGGACATGGTGGAAATTAACGCCAACGAAAACTGGGAAAGTGCCAGCTTTATGGTTGGAAAATACATCACCAACAATTTATTTGTGACCTATCAAAGAGGATTTGGCGAAAACAAAGATGAGACCTTTACACCACAGGTAATTACTCTCGAATACGAACTAAACCGCCACATTTTCCTCAGGCTTACCCAGGGTGAGGTGAAAGATTCGGGAATAGATGTTATCTTTAAATTTGAAAAATAGCAATTGCCATGAACAATACAACCACAACACAACAGAAAATATTCTCACTCCTCTCCCAAAAACGGGCCAAAGAAGCGCTGGATCAACTAGCCATCATGGTGAAGGAGACCCACAACAGCGACCTGATTGATGCCCATTATAACAGCGAAATGACCTATAAAAGTCTGTTGCGTTATACGGTGGAGGGTTTTACCGATCCGGAACGGCAAAAAGTGTATAACCACCTGCTATCCGACATTTATAAACTCACCGACCGTGTAGCCGATTATTTACAGACCAGAGACGGCACCGGATGGCTGTTTGAGACGCGGCGGCGGCTCAATACACTGCCTGGGCAGGGAATTTCAGAGATTCTTGAAGATTATCTGAAAGAGTCCAATCGTTTTACAATGGCTTCTACCGTTGAAGCAGACACAAACATTCCACCTCTGCTCGACAACCTGGTGCGCCAGCTGTTTGAAGTGATGGCCACCCAACCCCAGCTAACTCAACACAAGGAGCAGATCCGAAAGGTACTCTTTGGCGACGGTTACTTGTGGCCCTGGCAAAGCCTCATGACCAGTGCTCTAACCATCAATCTGTTTACCACATTTGAGGAAGCCAACCTGCAACTGCTCTTCGATTTGTGCCGCCATCCCCACCTGCAGGTTAAGCAAAGAGCCTTTACCGGGCTGCTGCTGGTGCTTTTTAAATACGACCAGCGTCTGCCGCTTCTGCCTTCTGTCACCAGCCGGATAAAGGATCTGAACGATCTGTTCTCGTCGCAGATGATTCAGACCATTCTGATTCAGATTATAAGAACACGGGAAACCGAGAAGCTGACCAGAAGAATGAACGAAGAGATCATCCCCGAGGTAGCCCGCATGCAGCCCAGTCTGCGCAAAAAGCTCGACCTGGACAATATATTGGGCGAAAAATTTACGGAGGATAAAAACCCGGACTGGAGCAATCTCTTCTCCGACTCCCCCGAACTGATGGATAAGCTGGAAGAGCTCTCTAAGCTACAAATGGAGGGGGCCGACCTGTTCCTCTCCACCTTTAAAATGCTGAAACATTTCCCCTTTTTCAATGAGATACACCATTGGTTTCTCCCGTTTTTCTATCCCAACCCCATTGTGAGCAATGCCCTAAAAGATGAAAAAGGAGCTCTGGCCGATAAAGATTTGTTGACCTCCATGGCAGAATCCGGTATTTTGTGCAACTCCGATAAATACTCACTCATCATGAGCATCCCTCACATGCCTTCGATACAAAAGGATATGATGGGCAAGATGTTTGGCGCTGAAATAGAGGCCATGAAAGAGGTGGAAACAAGTGATCAACTGGTGGATCCCGAAAAAAAAGCATTAGCCATATCCAATCAGTACATTCAGGATCTTTACCGATTCTTCAGACTGCATCCCCGCAAGAGCTCATTCGATGATCCTTTTAGCTGGCCCATGGACTTCCACAACAAATGGTTCCCGTCTCTGCTGGCACCCAACGACAACCTGGTTCTAAAATTGGGCGAATACCTGTTTGAGAAAGATTATTACGCAGAGGCCCTTGAAGTTTACAACAAAGAGATAACCAACGGCCAACCCGACAAACAAAAACTGCAAAAGCTGGCTTTTTGCCACCAGCAGCTGGGTCATTATGAGCAGGCACTTAAATTCTACCTGCAGGCCGATCTGTTTGGTGAAGTCCAGGTGTGGAATCTGAAAAAGATTGCACTTTGTTACCGGTATCTCAAAAACCCCGAAAAGGCGTTGGAATACTACAAGGCCGCCGAAAGCATGGATGCTGAAAATCTGCATACACAGGTGAGTATTGGCGATTGCCTGCTGGAACTGAAAGAGTATGAAGAGGCTCTGAAATACTACTTTAAAGTGGAGTACCTCGACCCGAAAAATCATAAGGTGTGGCGCCCCATTGCCTGGTGCTCGTTTGTGCTTGGTAAATTCGATCAGGCAGGTAAATACAGCCAAAAAGCCATCGACAAGAGTCCCACCCGACACGACTATATAAACCTCGGGCACACCATGTGGTGCAAGGGCTCTCGCAAAGAGGCACTGGATTATTACCTGAAGTCAATGAAAGAGACCAGCACATCCCTCTCCGAATTTATCAATTCATTTGTCGAAGACCGTCCCATACTTATTAAACATGGAGTGGATGAAACGGACATCCCCATTATGTTGGATCAGTTGAGGTATTATTTAGAAGACGGAAGTTAGAAGACGCCTGCCTGCAGGCAGGCAGGGAAGAGGGGAGCGGATAAAGGTGGCAGGCGGAAAACGGTTGTCTGCTGCCTGCCGACAGGGTAGGCAGGGTGAACGGTAAAAGGTGACCGATGAACGGATAAAAGGTGAACAGAAACAAAAAAGGTCAAAAGTTAACGATACAATCTTTCCAATCTTTTTATAACCACAACCCCGAACTCACAACCCAAAACTCAGAACCCGGAACCCGGAACCCGGAATTTACGAAAAGGAAATGTAAAAAAAGAATGCCCCAACCACAACCAATGCAATTACGATAATCACTTCAAGAATAGTATAGATCAATATCTTGCGTTTGAGCTTCCGCATGACCTCTGACTCTTCTTCTTTTTCTTTTCGCTTAAACATGAGAAAACAGAGTAATTAATTTCACAAACACAAAGAAAATATAAAACTGAGACTTATGAAAGCCTGAAAGTCACCATTTTGAATTTTTAACATATAAGAATATTGGTTACACATTAAACCTAAAGTGCATAATATCGCCATCCTGAACCACATACTCTTTGCCTTCCACGTGCATTTTACCGGCCTCTTTACAAGCCAGCTCCGAACCCAATGTCACAAAATCGTTATACTTGATCACTTCGGCACGAATAAAACCCTTCTCAAAATCGGTATGAATAACTCCTGCTGCCTGAGGGGCCAATGCACCGCGCGGAAAAGTCCAGGCACGCACCTCTTTGGGGCCTGCTGTAAAAAAGGTGTTCAGCTCCAATAGATTATAGGCCGACCGTACCAGCTTAACCACCCCCGACTCATCGAGGCCAAGGTCTTCTAAAAACTCCCGGCGCTCTTCCCAGGTCTCCAGTTCGGCAATGTCGGCTTCGGTTTGGGCAGCAATAACCAGCATCTGAGCCTCCTCTTCCTGAACCGACTTTTTAAGAGCCTCCACATATTTGTTGCCGGTCAAAACCGATGCTTCATCCACATTGCACACGTAAAGAACAGGTTTACGGGTTAGCAGAAACAGGTCGCGGGCCACCTTCTCCTCTGCCTCGGTAAGTTCAACCACCCGGGCCGAACGACCGCTCTCCAGCGCCTCCCTGAATCGATACAAGACATCTGCCAGCCGTTTCATCTCAGGGTCTTTGGAGGTTTTGGCCATCTTACTGCTCTTCACAAGCCGTGCCTCTACAGTTTCCAAATCTTTTAACTGCAGCTCCATGTCAATCACCTCTTTGTCGCGCACCGGGTTAATGCTTCCATCCACATGAGTGACATTATCGTCTTCAAAGCAGCGCAAAACATGAATAATGGCATCGGTCTCGCGAATATTGGCCAGAAATTTATTTCCCAACCCTTCGCCCTTACTGGCCCCTTTCACCAAACCGGCAATATCCACAATCTCCACCGTAGTGGGAATCACCCGTTGCGGCTGCACCAGTTTTTCGAGCAGCACCAACCTGTCATCGGGAACGGTGATGACACCTACATTGGGTTCGATGGTACAAAAAGGAAAATTGGCCGACTGAGCCCGGGCATTCGATAAACAATTAAAAAGGGTAGATTTGCCCACATTAGGCAATCCCACTATTCCACACTGTAACGCCATTTCACTGCTGTTGATTGATGTTTTTAAGTTTCAGCGTGCAAAAGTACATCATTTTTATCGGGAAACATAAGAGACACTTCTCCGTCTCATCCTTTCATCGCAAAAAAGCATTTTGTAACTTGCGGGTGAGAAAAAAAAGAATACAGGAGACAGAAGTTGGAAGACGCCTGCCGGCAGGCAGGCAGGGAAGACAGAACGACATTAAAGCAATTTATAGAACCGCACGGCATTGCGTTTTTTTAGAAGGCATACACCATGCATTTAAACGACAGCAAGATATTTGAACTTATGGCCCTTCCACACAAAAAGGAAGAGGCCTTCTCTATGCTGGTTGAAAAATATAAAGAGCGCCTTTACTGGCACATCCGAAAGATGGTGATTGTGCACGACGATGCCGACGACCTGCTGCAAAACACTTTTATCAAAGCCTGGAATAATCTGGATAATTTCAGAGGCGACTCATCGCTCTACACCTGGCTTTACCGCATTGCCACCAACGAAACACTTAACTTTTTAAATAAAAGGAAGGAAGCTCTGCTCAATGAAGCCTCTGACCTGGAGACGATGCTGGGCAACCGGGTGGAAACGGACCCTCTGTTTACCGGAGATGAGATACAAAAGCGACTTCAGAAATGCATCCTGGCCTTGCCCGAGAAACAACGCATGGTATTTAACATGAAATATTTCGATAACCTCACCTACAAACAAATGTCGGAGATTATGGGCACCTCTGTAGGTGCTTTAAAAGCCTCCTATTTTCATGCGGTCAGAAAGATTGAAGCCTTTATTAAGAATGAAGTCTTTTAAACCTTTCGGTAACTTAGTGTTCTAAAAGATTACAAATCGCTCCACGCCATGAACAATAAAGGATTTGGCAGAAAAGAGAATCCCTTCAAAGTTCCGGAAAATTATCTCGAGAACTTCAAGGTGCATTTATCCCAATCGGACTTGCTTCACCCACAGGAAGAGGCAGTTACGGTAAGGTTATGGCCCCTGATAAAACCCTGGCTGGCACTGGCCGCAATTTTCACACTTATCGCATTGCTCTATTATCAGGTTCCCCGTATTTTTTTAAAAGATGAACTCTCAGCTCAAGTGTCGTCCCAAAGTGACGACTCATGGCTCAACTCTCTGGCCCTGATTGTTGATGAACAGGATATTAACGCGATGATTATGGAGCAGGATTCAACGGTGATTCCGGCTTTCGACACCACTTCGCAACTCACCATTACCGAAGAGGAGCTTGCGATGCTTACAATGTTTGAATAACCGGTAGGGCTCATGTTTCTTTTTGGATCTTACCAAGTTAATTTAATCCAGGTTTTATGAAACTACATCTCATTATCTTTACTATTAGCTGTCTTGGCTTCTATTCCTTCTCTGCGACCGCGCAAAAATCGGAAACCCTAAGTGAAGATCGGATTGAACGGCTCAAGTCCCAAAAAGTCGCGTTTCTCTCCGAGCGTCTGGAATTAACGCCTGCAGTAGCCCAAAAATTCTGGCCTGTTTACAATGAATTTTCGCTCAGGTCCGACAGCCTGTGGCATCTGCAAAAAGAGAGAAGCTGTGAACTGCACGATGCCATTGATCGCTTAACACCGGCTCAAAAGGAGGCTGCCATTGATGAGCAGATGAATTCACGCTGGGAAAAAGCCAAACTGGAAAAAGCATTTCATCAGCAACTCAAAAAGATTCTTACCATCGACCAGGTGATAAAATTTTACGATGCAGAATATGAGTTTAAGAGGAAACTGCTTCATTTATTGCGCGAGACCAAAGCATCTTATCGTTACAATGAAGAGAGGATAGACCAGGGCGGAGAGAATCACTGTAGCACCTGAATTATTTATAAAGTCGGAGAGGCAGGTTAACCCAAAGTCTCTTCAAAGCTCTTGAAGTTCCCTTCAATCAGAAATTGTACTGCCCGATCTATCTCCAGATACATAATTTTATCTTCGTGCACGAAGGGTACCACTTTTCGGAATTCATCTATCAGGTATTCAAGATAGGGTGAAGTTTTGAGCGGACGGCGAAAATCCAACGCCTGAGCGGCATTGAAAAGCTCGATACCCAGCACCCGTTCTACATTGTGCACTATTTTAAGTGTCTTGGTGGCTGCGTTGCCCCCCATGCTCACGTGATCTTCCTGCTCGTTCGACGAAGGGATGCTGTCCACCGAAGCCGGCGTAGCCAGTTGTTTGTTTTGACTCACGATTGAGGCTGCCGCATATTGTGGAATCATGAATCCCGAGTTGAGCCCCGGGTTGGCTACCAAAAACACGGGCAATCCGCGCTCACCCGCGATAAGACGATAAGTGCGACGCTCGGAAATGCTGGCCAGCTCACTCAGTGCAATCCCTAAAAAGTCAAGTGCCAGGGCCAGCGGCTCTCCATGAAAATTACCTCCAGAGAGGATCATCTCCTCATCGGGGAAAATAATGGGATTGTCGGTCACTGAGTTGATCTCGGTTAGTACCACACCCGCCACGTAGTTAATGGCATCTTTCACAGCACCATGCACCTGGGGCACACATCGGAAGGAATAAGGGTCCTGAACCGCTTTGTGAAGTTGAGTAATGAGCTCACTTCCCTCAAGTAATTGGCTGATATACCGGGCGGTCTCAATCTGACCTTTATGAGGGCGGGTTATCTGCAGGAACTCTAAAAATGGGTCAATGCGCCCTTTGAAGGCTTCCAGCGACAGGGCTGCAATGGTATCGGCATAGCGGCTCACTTTAAATGTTCTCAGAAGAGTATAAACAGCGTGGGCGCTCATAAATTGAGTTCCATTCAGGAGTGCCAGACCTTCTTTAGCCTCGAGACGGACAGGTTGCCAGCCAAAAACAGCCAACATGCGTGAGGCAGCCATCTTTTCTCCCTTGTACCACACCTCACCCTGGCCAAGCAAAGGCAGAAACAGATGAGCCAGCGGCGCCAGGTCACCCGAAGCCCCCAGGGAGCCCTGCTCCAACACTACCGGCACTACATGGTGGTTAAAAAATTCGATTAACCTCTCTACTGTTTTAAGCTGCACCCCCGACTTGCCCAGACTGAGGGCATGTATCTTAAGCAACAGCATGAGCCGTACCACCTCCTTCGGTATTTCAGGCCCGGTGCCGCAGGCATGGCTTAGCACCAGGTTCTCCTGCAACTTACTCAGGTCGGCACGCGAGACCGAGCGATTTTGCAGAGCGCCAAACCCGGTATTGATACCATATACGGGACCGTCTTCGGTGGCCAGCTTATGGTCAAGCCAGCGTTTGCATTTTTCAATAAGAGCGACCGATTCATCAGAGAGTGCCAATTGCCGGTCCTCTTTCAGAATGGCAGCAATCACTTCAAAAGTGAGAGGTGCTGGAGAGATGTAATGAATAGTACTCATGACTTATAGAAACTAACAGAGTGAATAACCTTCCTGCAAATAAGATGTTTTTGGCGAAAAGGAAGATGATTTTTGTCACAGGAAATAGGGGATCAGGCAATAGGCAGTAGTCATTAGGCAATAGGCAACAGGCACCAGAGGCAGAATTACAAAGGAATAGCCGCTCTGCGGCTGGGTGCAGGATTTTATGTCGACAGATAACGAGCCAAGGCATGCCCCTGGCTCTACATTTAGGCAGGGGCTACAATTCGTGCTATTTCTGTGGCCTCCACTGTTTGCTGATCCCCCGTATTCATATTCTTTACGGTTGCCTTGCCCGATTCCATCTCCTCCCGACCTACAAGGACCACGAATGGAATATTTTTTTTATGGGCAAAGGTCATCTGCTTTTTCATTTTAGCCGGGTCGGGGTAAACCTCCACACGCACGCCCTTTTGGCGCAGACCGGTGGCCAGCTTCAAACAATGGGTACCCTCCACGGATCCAAAATTAACAAATAGAACCTGAGTGGTGGTAGTTACCTCTGCGGGATAAAGATTGAGCTGATTCATCACATCAAAAATGCGGTCGGCGCCAAAGGAGATGCCCACACCCGACACATCTTTCAGTCCAAAGATTCCGGTGAGATCGTCGTAGCGGCCACCACCGGTGATACTGCCCATCTCCATGTCCAGCGCTTTTACCTCGAATATGGCCCCGGTATAATAGTTTAGGCCGCGTGCCAGGGTAAGGTCCAGTTCTACGGACGTTTTCAACTCCAGACCGGAGGTTATTTCCAAAACCTTCTTTAACTCATCAACACCCCGGGTACCAATCTCCAACCCGGCAAGAAGCTCTGCTAACTGCTCCAGCTTTTCAGCATTGCTGCCCTCAAGTGACAAAATGGGCTGCAACTTTTTCACTGCAGTTGGGCTCAGACCCTTTTCCAGGAGTTCGTCATTCACCTTCTCAAGACCTATCTTATCGAGCTTGTCAATGGCAACCGTTATATCGGTAAGACGGCCTGCCTCGCCAATCAACTCTGCAATACCGGCTAAGACCTTCCGGTTATTGAGCTTCACGATCACACGGATGCCCAGACGACGAAACACCTCATCCACTATCTGGATCAGTTCCACTTCGTTAAAGAGACTGTTGCTGCCCACCACATCCACATCACACTGAAAAAACTCACGATAGCGTCCCTTTTGAGGACGGTCGGCCCGCCATACGGGCTGTATCTGGTAGCGCTTAAACGGAAAAGAAAGTTCGTTTTGATGTTGAACCACAAAGCGGGCAAAGGGTACGGTAAGGTCGTAGCGCAGCCCTTTTTCACTGATCTGACCCGTCACACGATTCGAGTCTCTCTCATTGAGAAGCGTACCATCGGCTTTGGCCAGGAAATCGCCTGAATTGAGAATCTTAAACAGGAGTTTATCACCCTCCTCGCCATATTTTCCCAACAGGGTATTCAGGTTTTCCATAGCCGGCGTTTCAATACACTCATAACCATACAGCTGAAAAACATCTTTAATGGTATCGAAAATATAGTTGCGGCGCACCATTTCGGCAGGTGTAAAATCACGTGTTCCTTTAGGTATAGAGGGTTTTTGAGCCATTTTAATTTCAAATTATAAGATAAACAGCTACAAATTTAAGCAAAAATGTGCTGTTATACCCTGTTAGCCGTTTTGGAACCGCTTACAGGGTTTCAAAAAACGTTCCACCGGAATGGAATTCAGATGGAACGTTGGGTCTGGCCTTAACACACCAATTATTTAGCCAGCAAGAAAACTGCTATTTTTTATAGCCCCTATGTTTAATTCAAGTGTCTATTTCAATTCTATCTCTTCCACCTCGGGAGCATTTTTACCAATAATCTGCTCGTAGGTGTCTATCATCTCCTGCAACTTTTCAGGCTTCTCTTCAGCTTGATTTTGCTGCTGACTTATGTCGGAGCTCAGATCGTAAAGCTGATACTGAGGTGCATTACCCAACTCAATATTTACAAACTTATTAACTGCAGGTCCATTGTAGGGAGGAATCATGATCCAGTTGCCCTGTCGCAATGCCGTGCGCGAGGTTGCTTCCAAAATAAGGTTTTTACGACCCTCTGAACTCTTGCCCATCAACACATCCAGCATATCCTGGCTGTCGGGCCCTTTGACCGGGCTTCCTACCAGGGTTGCCAGCGAAGTAAGAAAATCAACCTGACACACCAGTGCATTGGAGGTCCCCGGTGCGATTTTCCCTTTCCAATATGTTATAAAAGGAACGCGGGTACCCGCTTCGAAGAGGCTGTACTTTCCGCCGCGCAAAGGGCCCCAGGGGGTGTGATCACCCAGTCTCTCCACAGCTTCGTCTTTGTAGCCGTCATTCACAACCGGCCCGTTATCGCTGGTAAAGATAACGAGGGTATTCTCAAGCAGTGTCTCCTCTTTGAGAGTTTTCATGAATTCACCCAGACACCAGTCGGCCTCCACAATTACGTCTCCACGGGGTCCCAGGTCTGTCTTACCTACGAAACGCGGATGCGGGGTGCGGGGCACATGAGGCTGCTGCATGGTGTAATACAAAAAGAATGGTTCATCTTTGTGTGTACGCACATATTGTTGTGCCCTCACCAGAAAGGTATCGGCCATATTTTCGTCCACCCATTTGGCCTTTTCGCCCCCTTTCATAAATCCAATGCGGGGGATGCCGTTCACTATGCTGTTGTTATGCCCGTGATCCCACATCATTTTAACCATTTCGGGATGGTCGAGCGCTGTAGGCTCACCTTCAAAATTATGCTCATAACTTACCTCTATGGGGTCGTTGGGGTCGAGCCGCACCACTTTGCCATTTTCGATGAAGACGGTGGGTACCCGATCCTGCGTGGCGGCCATGATAAATGAGTAGTCAAACCCTACCTGGTTAGGCCCGGGAGATATGGTTTCGTTCCAGTTGATATGTCCATCGCCAAGACCCAGATGCCATTTGCCCACAACGCCGGTGTGATAACCCTGCGGCTTTAACATTTTGGGGATGGTTAGCTGCGCTGTGTCAATAAGCAGGGGTGCTGTGCCAGGCAATATTTTGGCATCTTTATTGCGCCAGGGGTATTGTCCTGTAAGCAGTGCATACCGGCTGGGTGTACAGGTGGACGAAGAGGAGTGGGCGTCGGTAAAACGGATGCCTTCGGCGGCAAGCCGGTCTATGTGGGGTGTTTTAATTGCGGTGGCACCATAGGCGCCCACATCGCCATACCCCAGGTCGTCGAGATAAATCACTACGATGTTGGGCTTTTGTTCAACTGGAGCCTGGGGGGTACAACTTAAAGCTCCCAACAAAAGCGGGAAAAACAATAACTTGATGTTCATGGTCGTGACTATTAATGTGAAAAGAAGATGACTGAGCTTTTAAAAATACAACTTATATTTGGACTACACGTTAAAGGTCCAATCTAAAATAGAGACGGTACACCGACTGGCAAAACAAAACCTAAGAATTAATTATTTTCGGCTGTGCTAAATTTATTGCTTCCTTTTATCATTTTTGATAAAACATTCGCGAACCAAAACAAACTCATGGCACAAAACGATTACAAAAGACTGCGGGAGCTGCTGCTGGAAACCGAAACCTGGCCGCTGTTGTATATGTTTAAGTTTATTGTCCCCAACAAAGACGGGAATGTTGACAAAGTGATCTCACTGCTTCCCGAAAAGGGTGATGTTTCATTTAACCACACAAAAGATTTACGCCACGTCGCCGTTACCTGTAAAGCGGTAATGGTTGATGTAGACGAAATTATATCCATAACAAGGGAGGTGGCAGCCATAAAAGGGGTGCTGGCTCTGTAACAAGCGATGGATTGGTGGAGGGGTACCTGCCTGCTGCTGGCAGGTAGGCAGGCAGGGAATGATGGAAGATTGGAACATTGGAATGGTGGAATGGTCGATACGGGTTGGTTGGAGTTTCCGCTTTCCAACCCTCCAACCTTCCACCATTCCATTTCTGCATCTCTTTCAACCCTCCTTTTGCAAGGGCCGGAATTTAATGCGCTGCGGGGTGGTGTCGCCCAGGCGTCGTTTTTTGTTTTCTTCGTATTCGGTATAGCCCCCTTCGAAAAAGTAAACCGATGAGTTGCCTTCAAAAGCCAGTATATGGGTGGCTATCCGGTCGAGAAACCAGCGGTCGTGCGAGATGATGACGGCACAGCCGGCAAAGTCCTCCAACCCTTCTTCAAGTGCCCGTAATGTATTCACATCAATATCGTTGGTGGGTTCATCAAGCAGCAGCACGTTAGCCTCCTCTTTAAGTGTGAGCGACAAATGCAACCGGTTACGTTCTCCGCCCGATAACACACCACACTTTTTTTCCTGGTCGGCACCGGTAAAGTTAAACCGGGCCAGATAGGCACGGGCATTAATCTCCCTGCCACCCATGCGTATGGTTTCTTCGCCGCCCGACACTACCTGATAGACTGATTTTGCGGGGTCGATCCCGGCATGTGATTGATCCACATAACCAGGCTTTACGGTTTCGCCGACTTCAAAAACACCTTTATCCACCTTCTCCTGACCCATAATCATGCGAAAGAGTGTGGTTTTACCGGCTCCATTGGGTCCTATAACTCCTACGATGCCGTTGCGGGGCAATTTAAAATTCAACTCCTCAAAAAGTAGCCGGTCGCCAAAGGCTTTGGCAACGCCGTGGGCTTCAATTACTTTTTCGCCCAACCGGGGTCCGTTGGGGATAAATATCTCCAATTTTTCCTCCTTCTCTTTGATACCCTCCTGCATCAACTTTTCATAAGCCGACAAACGAGCCTTCGATTTGGCATGACGGGCTTTAGGAGCCATGCGCACCCACTCCAATTCACGTTCCAGTGTCTTGCGTCGTTTAGAAGCATGTTTCTCTTCCGTCTGCATTCGCTTGGTTTTTTGTTCCAGCCAGCCGGTATAATTCCCCTTCCAGGGGATACCTTCGCCACGGTCGAGTTCCAGTATCCAGCCTGCCACATTATCGAGAAAATAACGGTCGTGGGTAATGGCGATGACGGTACCTTTGTATTGCTTCAAAAACACTTCGAGCCACTGAATCGATTCAGTATCCAGGTGGTTGGTGGGCTCATCAAGCAGTAGGATATCGGGCTCCTGAAGCAACAGCCGGCACAGTGCCACCCGTCGTTTTTCACCACCTGAAAGCGTCCCGACAAGCTGCTCTTCGGGCGGACAGCGCAAGGCATCCATGGCACGCTCCAGCCTTGCATCCAGGTTCCATGCATCGTGCTGGTCTATCTTCTCTTGCAGCCTGGCCTGCTCTTCAATCAGAGACTCCATCTTATCCGGATCTTCCAGCACCTCGGGCTCGCCAAACCTCAGGTTTACCGCTTCGTAGGCCTTCAACACATCCACGATCTCCTGCACGCCTTCCTCTACCACCTGCTTCACTGTTTTGTTGATGTCGAGGTGTGGCTCCTGCTCCAGCATCCCCACCGAGTACCCGGGCGAAAAGACCACCTCTCCCTGATACTCTTTCTCCCTGCCGGCAATAATCTTTAAAAGGGTAGATTTCCCGGAACCGTTTAAGCCTATGATGCCTATTTTGGCACCATAAAAGAAGGAGAGATAGATATTGTTCAACACCTTTTTTTGAGGAGGGTACACTTTACTGAGCCCTACCATGCTAAAAATGACTTTTTTATCGTCTGCCATGTTTTGAGTTTTGAGTTAGATACGCCTGCCTTCCGCCTGCCGGCAGGCAGGGTAGGCAGGCACACATTGTGCGTCCGTACAAAGGTAGTAGATTCTGGGTTCAGAGTTCAGGGTTCAGGGTTCAGAGTTCGGAGTTTTGGGTTTTGGGTTTTGGTTATAAAAAGATTGAAGGTTTTTGCTACCTTTTACCTCTTATCTTCCCTGCCTACCGGCAGGCAGGCATCTTCTAACTTATGCCTTTTACTTTTTTGTTCCTGTTCCCTTTTTCACTCTTTACCGTTCACCGTTTACTATGTACCGTTTACCGCCTAATTCTTGTTGCCTGTTGCCTAGATCTCACCTCAACCGTTTCAAATCTTTAGCCTGAAACGCATCGTCGGATGGCTGCTTAACCATCTCGTAGTTGAAATAGTAAAATTGAGGATCGGCGGCGCCTACCAGTATTTTATAGACTCTGGCTTTGATGCGGGTTTTTTCAGGTCCCACCTTATGTAAAAAAACAATGTCCCTTCTTTTTTGGGCAATGGCATCAGCCACCTCCTCGCGCGATACGATGTGAAAAGGATAAGGGTACACTTTACTTATTTCGGCGCTGGTGTCAACATCACCGGCCAGATCCTCTTTGGTGAGATAAAGTATTTTTCCCTTCAGGTCGCCTTTATTTTTATTGTAATATTTGAGGCTGTTTTCTCCTATAAATGAAGGGTTTTGGATCATCAACTCCACATGGTTTTGGATAAAGCGCAAAAAGGCTTCAACTTTATAGCTGTAGCTGTCGTCTTCCACTTTAAGGTAGGAAAGAGGGATGGAGCACAAGTCGGGCATATTTGTCACCGAAGTTCCTTTACCTCCTCTCAACAGGCTGAGGAAATTATAGCTTGCTTTGGTGCGGTCTTTGTTAAACGAAGCCACCGTAACCATTAAAAATGAGTATTGAGAATCGTTGCGGTAGTGCACGAATTCGGAATGGGAAATAAATTCGTACGAGGTTAAATGCCAATTGTTTTCAATTGCCTTTTTAATCACTCCGTTATAATCACTCATAAGACCGGGTTCCAGCACCACAAGCATTTTGCTTTTTAAAAAACTTTGATAATCTGAGAGTTGAGGCACATATTGGTCCACTTTACCATAAACGGACATAAGAGAGCCCCAAAACAAAGTGATAAAAATTATTCTTTTCATTATTTGATTCTAATAATATATCATATATCTTCGCCTAATCAACCATATTCTTCTTTCACCCACAGATTTTAATGTACCGGTGGGCAAAAGAAGCAAAAAAAAGCGTCTGAACAAAATGCTATCCGACATGAGAATAAAAGTCAGCCGGGCTTTAGCAAGTTAAACAAAAAAATTTCCTATTTTTATCGATCCAACAAAAAGCCACACCGAATAACTTTTCATGATAACAAAATTTTGCAATAAGATTATCAGTCAGTTCATGCCCGATCGGAGCGAAAATAACGATATGGACACCGACAGCAAAGCTCTTCTGATAAATCTTTCCAATTTTCTGCTCTTCATTATCGTTCTTGTAGAAGGCATTGTTTCGCTTATAAGCGAAAATTTGGCCCTGGCAGCACCTCTTTTGCTCTTTTCTATCTTTTTTGCCATCAACTTTTTTCTAACCGGACGTGACGAACAAGATGAACGTTTTAAGTTCATTTTTATTTTCATGGTGTGGATTACCTTAACCTTTTTTATAATAACCGGCGGTAGCAGCGGGCTGGATGGTTTATGGTCGCTATTTTTCCCGTTTTTCACCCTCCCTATTTACGGGCGTCGCTATGGCAGTCTCTGGGCATTGGGACATTGGGGCGTTATGATGGCTCATTTTACCATTTTTCAACCTCTTTTCCCCTGGATGCGAGAATACCCGCTGTCGCAACAAATACTCTTTGGCAGTGCCTATCTGGTCTCTTTCTTATTGGCTTATGCACTTCAGTTTGCCCGCTCAGAAGCAGCACTGAAAAAAAACCGCATGATTTTGGAATCGGAAAATCAGAACAAGGCCCAGGAGCGACTTATCAATAAGTTGTCGTATGAGATACGCACACCGCTTAATAATATTACGGGCATCTTAGACATAATTGCAAACACTGTAATGAACGACGAGCAGCAAGACTACATCAACACCATCCACCTCTCTACCAACAATCTGGTGAACGTGGTGAACAATCTGGTTGTCAGCTCTAAATCGCACAATCTTGAATTAAAAGAGGTCTCAACCTTTAATCTATATACGATTCTTAACAACACCATGCGCCTCTTTTCGGGAGAGATACCCAAAACGAGATTCAACCTATCCCTTTCGGCCGATATTCCCGGCACCCTCACGGGGGATAATATTAAGCTGAAGCAGATTTTTCTGAATATTATCAACAGCATATTGCAAAATAATCCGCACCCAAAGCGCTTTATTACTATAGAGGCGCAGCGGCTGCCGAGTATGCCGAACCAGGCAGAACTACTGTTTAGGATGACCTCCAACATGACGCTCAATCCGTTAGGAATGCCCAGCAGATCTAACGATGGATTTTACAACCACAAAGATGTGGATCGCATTAACAATAGCCGGATAGTTAACCATTTAGACCTGGGTGTTACGTTAAAAATTATTGAAACAGAAGGTCATTATTTGAAAATTTTTCCAGGCCGGGATACCACCGTATTCGAGTTCACACAATCGTTTATCAACGGCACCGGATCGTCACAACCTTTGGATGGCACCATTTCACCACGCAAGGCAGAAACCATCAGCAGACCCGGGGTGGAGCTTAACGACGCCAACATTCTGCTGGTGGAGGACAACTTCAGCAATCAGCAAATAATTATTCTTTACCTTAAAAATGCGATAAACCGGATTGATGTAGCCTTCAATGGCAAAGAGGCTTTGGAGAAGTTTGGCCATGCCCGCTACGACATCATACTCATGGACATACAGATGCCTATTATGGATGGCCTAAAGGCGACGCAAAAAATCAGAGAAATTGAAGAGAGCACCGGCGGTCACACCCCCATCATAGCTGTAACGGCCAATGCTTTTCCGGAGGACAGGGAGCGATGCATGGCCAGCGGTGCCGATGATTACATCAGCAAGCCATTTCAACCGGATGAGTTGTTACAAAAGATCAGGGAAAATCTCTCTGCAAAGGCATAAATCCCAGCACTAACATATCGTCAACCTGCTCATTGTCGTGGTCCATCCACTCTTCAATCTTTTGGTGTATGATGACTTTTTGATCGGCAAAAGCCAACCGATGCATATTCAGCAGCAGCAAGCGGAAGCGCCGGTATTTGAATTTTTTCCTGTCGGGCCCTCCAAACTGATCGGGAAAACCATCGGAGAACAAATAGATTACATCGCCTTCATGAATGGTTCCATGTTTGCCTGTAAAGTGTGGCAAGCTGCCATCTTTAATAAATCCCAACGAATAACGGTCGCCCTTAAAAGTCAATATTTTATTATCGCGCATCAGATAAAATTCACCTAAGGCACCTGCAAACTCAAAGGTTTTATGCTTTTTGTCGATCATCAGCAGTGTAATATCCATGCCATCGTCCACCTGGTTATCGGCCCCGTTAATTCCTACATTTTTACGCAGTGATTTAAAAAGCTCCTCGTTCATGGACTTAAGTATCTCTGCGGGATTTTCCAGTTTCTGAACTTCTATAAGATTCTTCAGCAGGTCGATACCTATGATGGACATAAAGGCTCCCGGCACGCCATGACCAGTACAATCCGCCAAGGCCACAAATATTTTATCTCCCCGCTGATGGAACCAGTAAAAATCGCCACTCACGATGTCCCGTGGCCGCAAGTAAACAAAAGAGGCAGGAAAGATGCGCCGCAGAGCCTCCTCGTCGGGTATCATAGCCGACTGGATGCGCCGTGCATAATTTATACTATCGGTAAGACTTTGATTGATGTTTGAGAGAGCCTCCCGCTGAGCTTCAATCTGATTTTTATCCACCGTTTTGTCTTTCAGTGACCGGTTTACTTTTTTATAATGCCGGATGCGTATATTGATAAACATCTGCACCGTAAAAACGATTACAAGAACATAAAAGGCATAAGCATAATTGGTCATCCACAAGGGCGGGGTCACAATAAGGTGCAGCTCCAACGGATTGTTGTTCCAGGTAAAGTCGTTATTGGAGGCTATAATTTTAAGGGTGTACTCGTTGGGGAAAAGGTTGGAGAAAAAAAACTTATTCTCACGTGTAACCGGTCGCCAGGTATCGTCGTATCCCTGCAGAAATATTTTATATCTGTTTTTTGCCGGTTGGGTATATTCCAGGGCGGCAAATTCAATGGCAAGCGACATGTTGGGTCGATATTTAACTATAAAGGTATCTACCGTCCCTGTAAATTCTCCTACGCGCTCTCCTTTCCGGTAAGTCTCTATGCTGGTAACGGCCATTTTAGGCTGAGTGAGGTTGTAGTTGATTGAATCGGGATGTGCCCAGCACAATCCTTCAGCACCTCCAAAGAACAGGGTGCCTTCCGGATCTTTAAAAACGCTCCCTTTGTTAAAAACAAAGCCCGGAAGTCCGTCGTAAACATCGAAATTGAATACGGTACCATCGGGATTCACACAGGCGATTCCTTTATTGGTGCCCACCCATGCACGGTTGGTGGCATCGGTAATAATGGAATTGATCATGTCGTTGGCCAGATTATCGTCTCCAGCCATGCGAACTGCCATGGTGCTGTCGGGAGCAACAGACCAAACGCCCGAGCGTGTGCCAGCCAGAATACGGCCATTGCCATCGCAGGTTAGGGAAAGCACATCCACAGAGTTTTGTGATGCAGCGTAACCGGGGAAAAGGATTCTCTTAAAGCTGCCGGTGCGTTTATCAAACACATCTAAACCTTTTTCGGTTCCTATCCAAACATTACCCAGATTATCGACCTCCAAAGCATTCACCTGATTAGAGGAGGGTCCCTCACGAGTCACCTCGTCCAAAAAGTAACTGAATACGGCGCTCTTATCGTACTCATACAATCCAAACTGTGTGCCTATCCACAGGTTCCCAGTGGAATCACTGGTAAGGGCACATATTTTATTGGCGCTTAGCAGTGTTTCTATTTCAGAGTTATATCCATAATGAAACTCTACGAAATCGTTGAGCGCAGGTATAAAATAGTACAATCCACTGTTGGAACCAGCCCACAAACGTCCCTCTTCATCTTCAAACAACTCATACACAGCATCATCATCGGCTCTGTATTTATCTTTATCAATGATATAATGACTCAGCTGCCCGGTAGCAGGTGAATATCGATAAACACCTCTGTTTAGAGTTCCCAGCCACAGCCGATCCTTTCCGTCTCTCAGAACAGACTGGAAGTTAAGCGATTCGAACTGTTTGGAGGTGAAAATGTCCCGTGCAGTTGTTTTGAATTTAGGAGGCGTTAAGTCAAGCTTTAAAAGGCCTTTAAACCGGGTACCAATCCAGATGATTCCGGAACCGTCCTGCAAAAGGGCTGTCACATGATAGGGCACCAAAGCACGGTTACCTCTTTCGATGGGATAATGAATCAGCAGTGAACGGTCGAAAACCTCCAGTCCTTTATGGGTTCCAAGCCAGATAGCGCCACTTTCAAGCTTCAGTATATCATTCACGGTTCCGCGCAAATCGCTTGACGCCACCGAAGGTGGAATGCTGATTGACCTGGGTTTGTGGAGATCAACCCATTGCAAGCCCGAAGGGGTGGCAGCCAGGTATTGGTCAACACCTATGAGCTGAAGCTGCTGCACGGGTTCCCGATCCGGGAGGTCGCCCACCCCCACAAATGGATAGCGCGAAAAATGACCGGTAACAGTGTTAAAGCGGTTGAGCCCGTCGCGTGTTCCTAGAAGTAGAGAGGAGTCGGACTCAAGGATAAGGGGATAGTGAGTGGAGCGCGACAGATTAAACACATTGAGAAAATGGCCATAATTTTTAAATCCGGCAGAGTCACCCATAAAAAGGGAGAGATGTGCCCGGGTCTTAACCCACAGCCGTTTTCGGTTATCCACTAAAAGCCCAAATACATCATTCCCGGGCAAGGCAGTTACATCGTTTTCACGATGCAGATAAGCGGTGAATTTACCGGTTTTGTAATCCAGCTTGTTTAATCCGGCTCCTTTAGTTCCAATCCACAGATTGTGAGAGTCGTCCTGAACAATGGTTTGTATAAAGTTCCCCGAAATGGAGTGAGGGTCTTCAGGATTGTGCCTGTAAATTTTAAAGCTGTAGCCATCATATCTGTTCAGCCCGTCCTCAGTACCAATCCACAGAAAGCCCCGGTTGTCCTGAAAGAGTACCGTGATCGAATTGCTTGAGAGACCATCCCCAATTGAGAACCCGGGTAAATCAATATCGTTCTCCACAATATTCTTCAGGGCTACTGAAGACCATGGAACTGTAATTAAAAGACAAACAACTAAAAGAAGCCTCAAGTAATTCACAATTTTAGGTAGAAGGTCAAAATAGTTTCACTTCACGAAATTACAAAAAACTGCTGAATGGAGGCTCTTTTTCGGAATAATTATGTTATGTTTTTTGATTACACCCTAAGAATCAAGCTTTACCTTAATTATTCTTTTTCTACCCCTACAAAATATAAATCAAACCCTCCTTTACCATCCGGTCGGTTGGAAGAAAAAACCATCATATTTTTCTGAAAATCTACTCCTTCTTCAAAGAGGATTGGCCGATACTCGTCATATTCGGTATTGATTTTTGGACCGAAATTTACAGGCGTGGTCCATTGGCCGTTCTCAAATCTTGAATAGTACAAATCAAAACCATCATAACCTCCGGGTCTGTTGGAAGCAAAGACCAAAGTATTGTCAAAAAAACAGGAACATTTGTCATCGTAGTTACTCGATTCATGGGTTGATAAATCACATCAAAGTCGTTGCCCTTACTGTTCCTGTTTGTAGAAAAGCAAAATGCGAGGAGCTCACCCAGCGTCGGTGCTGTTGAGTTGTAATCGTCGTACTCACTGTTAAAGTCTTCAAGGTTTACCGGATTGTAAGGGAGTTCCCCATAATTGTATTTGTATCCTCCATTGTCAGAGTTACGTGATAATATGAATATTGCAGCCAGGATTATCAGGTTTTTTTCATTGACATGGTCTTTAGAAAGTTGGATTAATACTTTAGGGTTCAAAGCAACAAAACTCACCATTATAACGGTGAGTTTTGTTGTATCTAAATAGGTATACCTGTAATACTATTACTTTTTGTATCCAACTTTATCCATAAACCACTCGAGGGGCTGCGACTTGGGTCGTTCGAGGGGCAAGCCGTAAAGACGGTCCCACACAAGCTGGGCCAGCACACCCAAGGCACGTGACACCCCAAAGAGCATGGTGTAAACCGGGAATTCGGTAATCCCATAACTGGTAAGCATGCTTCCCGATATGGCATCAACATTGGGCCATGGGTTTTTAACTTTACCGGTTTCAAGAAGCACATCCGGCACCACTTCATTGATGGTTTTAACGAGCTTAATAAAGGGTGCATCGGGAATGTACTTATTGGCAAAATCGAGTTGAACCGTAAAGCGTGGATCAGTTTTACGCAAAACCGCGTGTCCATAACCGGGGATCACCTGTCCGGCATCGAGGGTTGCTTTGGCGTATTCGCGCACCTGCTCTTTAGAGGGCGCCTCAGTTCCCAGCTCATCAATCAACTGTTGCAGCCAGTGCATCACTTCCTGGTTAGCCATTCCATGGAGCGGGCCTGCGAGTCCGTTCATTCCGGCAGAGAAACTGTAATAGGGGTTGGATAACGCCGAGCCCACCAGGTGAGTAGCATGTGCCGACACATTACCCCCCTCATGGTCGGCATGAATGACCATGTAAAGACGCATGAGCCTTCTCACCTCTTCATTGTCAAAGCCCATCATGTGCGCTAAGTTTCCTGCCCAATCGAGTGACGGGTCTATTTCGATGTATTGCTCGTTGTGAAAAACGCGGCGATATATATAGGCTGCGATCACCGGAAGACGGCTTATCAGGTCCATCACGCCTTCGTACATCGGGTCCCAATAATCCTTTTTATCCATTCCTGAGAGATAGGCACGCCTGAAGTGTGATTCGGTACTCATAGCCAGAATAGCTGAGTTGAACTGAATCATAGGGTGAGAGCTCTTGGGAAGGGCATTGATTACATCAAACACGTGCTGTGGGATATCCTGTGAGCGAACGGCCCAGGAGCGACTCAGGAATTCCACATCCTCACGGGAGGGTATTTCACCCAGCAACATCAGGTAGAAGAGCCCTTCGGGCAGCGGTTCACCATCGGGCTTTATCTTAGGCAATTTCTCCCGGAGCTCCGGGATGGAGTAGCCTCTGAAACGAATGCCCTCGTCAGGATCGAGTTTGGAGGTACAGGTCAAAAGAGAGACCACCCCTTTCATGCCCGAAAACACCTGATCCAGTGTGACCTCCTGAATAACTTTGTCGCCATATTCCATGTGTACTTTTTTAACCAATTCAGCTTTTGGTCGGCCTAAGGCAATGAGCCTTTCCTTGATATAGTCCATAAATGATGATAATTAAAGATGATAATTAAATAGGGTTACAATGTTGCAATTGAGTCACACAATATAACACTTTTCCATTTAAAAAACAGCAATAAACCGGATTTGTTCGAGACAGGATGAAAAGGGAGGGGGAAGTGGTAAGGAACGGATGGCTAATTAAAACTCATCGGATGACTTGTTCAGGTTGCCATTCGTTAGATGAGCTCATCTCACCGAAAACCAAGCGGAAGTCATCCGATGAGTTCTTCGGTGGCGGCACCAAAACTCATCGGATGAGGCCGTCTGGTTCGGTTGACTGATAAATGAACCACTCTGCCTTTCGGGTAAAACTCATCCGATGAGATTAAAAAAGCCGGCGGGGAAATTTCCCTGCCGGCTTTGGTTTCTCCTCCAACTCATCGGATGACTCTACCCCGACCGCCGTAGAACGGGATTTCCGGCCGATGGCGACATGAACAAGTTAGTCCTGATGAGTTATGTAAAATTACTTGCGTATCACTTTTTGGTAACCATACACAGCTCTTTTGCCTAACTCTTCTTCGATGCGCAGGAGCTGGTTGTATTTGGCCATACGGTCGGAGCGGCTCAACGAACCGGTCTTAATCTGTCCGCTGTTGGTGGCCACAGCAATGTCGGCAATAGTGGCATCTTCGGTTTCACCGCTGCGGTGCGAGGTTACTGAAGTGTAGCCGGCGCGGTGAGCCATTTCGATGGCATTGAGAGTTTCGGTAAGGGTACCAATCTGATTCACTTTAATAAGTATGGAGTTGGCGGCACCCAGTTCAATACCTTTTTTCAGATATTCTACGTTGGTCACAAACAGGTCGTCGCCTACCAATTGGCACTTATCACCAATTTTAGCATTCAAATCTACCCATCCGTCCCAGTCGGCCTCATCGCATCCGTCTTCAATGGAATCGATGGGGAATTTACTGATCAATTGCGCCAGGTAATCGGCCTGCTCTTTTGGGTTACGTTTTGCTCCATTGGGGCCCTCATACTTAGCATAATCGTAAATTCCGTTTGAGTAGAACTCAGAGGCAGCGCAATCGAGGGCAATGGATATCTGCCCGCCATCTTCGAGACGCCCGGGCTTATAGCCGGCATTTTTAATGGCCTGGATAATGGAATTCAAAGCATCTTCGGTTCCTTCCAAAGCGGGAGCAAAACCGCCCTCATCGCCCACGGCGGTACTCAAACCACGATCGTGAAGCACCTTTTTAAGAGCATGGAACACTTCGGCGCCCATGCGCAAAGCTTCTCTGAAGTTGGGCGCACCCACCGGACGAATCATAAACTCCTGAAAGGCAATAGGTGCATCGGAGTGTGAGCCGCCGTTAATGATGTTCATCATGGGCACGGGCAACGTTCTGGCGTTGGTGCCTCCGATGTACCGATAGAGCGGCATGTCGAGGTAGATTGCAGCTGCTTTGGCTACGGCCAGCGAAATACCCAGCAAGGCATTGGCGCCCAATTTGCTTTTAGTTTTGGTACCGTCCATCTCCACCATTTTATGGTCAACGCCTACCTGATCGATCACGCTCATCCCCACCAGTTCGGGTGCCAAAATGGTGTTGACATTATCAACTGCTTTAAGTACACCTTTACCCAGATAGCGGCTTTTATCGCCATCTCTCAATTCCAGGGCTTCGTTTTCACCGGTAGAAGCACCCGAAGGCACAGCCGCGCGTCCCACAACGCCACATTCGAGCGTTACTTCTACCTCAAGAGTAGGATTACCGCGAGAATCGAGTATCTCACGTGCATGTACATTAGCTATTTGTCCCATAATATTATTTTTTATGAGTTAGAGAATTATGATATTTTACAAACAAAAAAAGGGATAAAAGCTTCTGCTCTTTATCCCTTTTTTTAAGAACTTAAAAGTTTATTTCCGGAAGGGCCCGGACTGCTTATTGAGTTTTGCTTTCGTCTGCGGATTTCTCTTCCTTGTTTTCGACCTTGGCGGAGGCATCTTTAACCTCTGCTTCCTTTTCCACCTCTGGTGCGGTTTCGGCCTTCACCTCTTTGGGTGCTATGGCTTCGGGTTGAACCTCTTTGACCTCTTCGGCTTTGGGTTGGATATTCTTTGGATCTGTAGCTTCAGGCTGCGCTCCCTTTTTCTCTTTAGCCGGTTTGACTTTAGCCGGGGCACCGGCGACTGCTGCTGTTACAGTGTCGTCAGATTTTTTACGACGTCCGCGACGGGTACGTTTCTTATCTGTTTCGCCCTTTGGCGTGGCTTGATAGGTCTCGTTATAATCGACCAGTTCAATGTAACAAATTTCAGCGGCGTCGCCCAATCGGTTACCCAATTTAAGAATGCGGGTATAGCCACCGGGCCTGTCCATCACTTTTACCGACACATCACGGAACAGCTCCGATACGGCCTCTTTATTTTGAAGATGGCTAAAAACGGTACGCCGCGAATGGGTATTATCAAGTTTCGATTTTGTAATAAGCGGTTCTACGTAAACGCGCAGGGCTTTGGCCTTTGCCAGAGTGGTTTTAATGCGTTTATGAAGAATGAGGGAGCTGGCCATATTGGACAGCATGGCTTTACGGTGTGAGCTTGTGCGCCCTAAATGATTAAACTTTTTTCTATGTCTCATCGTAATTTATTCCTTGTCTAATTTATACTTTGAAGTATCCATGCTGAAGGTCAAGCCCATATTTGCAACCATTTGGTCCAGTTCGACCAGCGATTTTTTCCCAAAGTTACGGAACTTAAGAAGGTCGCTTCTACTGTGCCTTACCAGCTGCCCCAGAGTTTCCACATCGGCTGCTTTAAGGCAATTGAGTGCACGCACCGAAAGGTCCAAATCCACCAATTTGGTTTTCAACATCTGGCGCATGTGAAGTACCTCTTCATCGAACTCTTCGCTGCCAAGTTTCTCTTCTGTGTCGATGGTTATTTTTTCATCGGAGAAGAGCATGAAATGGTATATCAGTATCTTGGAGGCCTCTTTCAGGGCATCTTTAGGATGGATGGAGCCATCGGTGCTAATTTCTATCAACAGTTTCTCGTAGTCGGTTTTTTGCTCAACTCTAAAGTTTTCCACCTCAAATTTAACATTCCGAATGGGTGTAAAGACACTGTCGATGGCGATGGTACCTATTTCACTCTCTCCGTTGCTGTTTTCTTCGGCGGGCACATATCCCCTTCCTTTGTTGATGGTAAGTGCCATTTTAAGTTTCACGCCTGTTTCCATACGAGCGATTACCAAGTCGGGGTTAAGTACTTTAAACCCGGTCATAAACTGATCCAGATGACCAGCTTTAAAGGCTTCCTTACCGCTTATGCTCACATTAATTTTTTCAAGATCTTCGGCGTGACCTACTTTCTTAAATCGTACCTGCTTCAGGTTCAGGATAATCTCCGACACATCGTCAACCACGCCAGGGATGCTGGAGAACTCGTGGTCCACCCCTTCAATTTTTACTGAGGTGATGGCATATCCTTCGAGAGAGGCCAGTAAAATTCTTCTTAAGGCATTTCCAACAGTAATACCATATCCCGGTTCAAGCGGACGAAATTCGAAGCGGCCAAATTTATTGTCGGCCTCGATCATGATGACTTTGTCAGGTTTCTGGAACGCTAATATTGCCATAAGAATTAATTATTTAGAATACAATTCAACGATCAACTCCTCTTTAATATTTTCGGGAATTTCAGATCTTTCGGGAACAGCTACAAACTTACCTGCCATGGCAGTGCTATCCCATTCGAGCCAGGCAAATTTATGAGCACTTGAATTGCTGAGGGAATTAGTAATGGTTTCGAGTGATTTTGATTTCTCTCTCACACCCACTATTTGTCCGGGGTGGATGGTATAAGAGGGGATGTTAACAACGGCATTGTCAACCGTAATGTGTTTGTGCGACACCAACTGCCGGGCGGCACCACGCGAGGGGGCAATCCCCAAACGAAACACCACATTGTCGAGTCGCGATTCCAGCAGCTCCAACAACACTTCACCGGGAATACCCTTTTTACTCGTAGCTTTTTTAAAGAGATTGCGGAATTGTTTTTCCAGCAGGCCATAGGTATATTTCACCTTTTGCTTCTCTTTAAGCTGACTGCCGTACTCACTGGTTTTCCTTCTACGGTTGGCACCATGCTGACCCGGGGGATAGTTCTTCTTTTCAAAACTCCGGTCGGGGCCGTAGATGGGTTCTCCAAACTTACGGGCTATTTTTGTTTTTGGACCGATATATCTAGCCATTCTACTAAATTTTTGATTTTAAATTTTTGATTTTAAATGATGAATATGACAGCCGCAGATTATTGAGAGGAGGTTAATAAATAACCCACCAGTATTCAAAACTTGAAATCGAAAACTTATGGTTAACAACTAGTTGATTTATTACGACAAGGCGTACCTTGTCTCTTAGATTAAACTCTTCTTCTTTTGGGTGGCCGGCATCCGTTGTGCGGAAGGGGCGTTACATCAATAATTTCGTTGACCTCGATGCCACTGTTGTGAATGGCACGAATGGCTGACTCACGCCCGTTGCCGGGTCCTTTCACATAGGCCTTCACTTTTCGAAGGCCCATATCGTAGGCAACTTTGGCACAATCGTTGGCTGCAGTTTGCGCGGCATAGGGTGTATTTTTCTTTGATCCGCGAAAACCCATCTTGCCTGCACTGGACCATGAAATGACCTGTCCGTTGCTATTGGTCAGAGAGACTATGATGTTGTTAAAAGAGGAATGGATATGGGCTTGTCCCACTGCTTCCACTTTTACAACTTTCCTTTTCTGACTTCCTGTCTTTTTTGCCATAGTTAATTCAATTATTTAGTTGCTTTCTTTTTATTGGCCACCGTTTTTTTCCTGCCTTTGCGGGTACGCGCGTTATTCTTGGTGGATTGTCCGTTTACCGGCAGCCCAATACGGTGCCTAATGCCCCGGTAGCAACCAATATCCATAAGACGCTTAATGTTAAGCTGCACCTGTGAGCGCAACTCACCTTCGGTGGTAATTCCTCCGCTGATGATGTCACGAATTTTCGTGATTTCATCATCGTTCCACTCTTTCACCTTCACATCGCGTTTAACGCCTGCCTGGTCGAGAATTTTTCCGGCGGTACTGCGGCCTATACCATAGATATAGGTTAAAGCAACTTCGCCTCTTTTGTATGTAGGAATATCAACTCCTGCGATTCTAGCCATACTTTTAAATTTATCCTTGCCGTTGTTTAAACTTAGGGTTCTTCTTGTTTATCACGTATAAGCGTCCTTTGCGACGTACAATTTTGCACTCGGCACTACGCTTTTTAACAGATGTTCTTACCTTCATGTCCGTATCTATTATTTGTACCTGTAACTAATTCTACCTTTTGTAAGGTCATAAGGTGACATCTCCACCTTTACCCTGTCGCCGGGTAGTATTTTGATATAATGCATTCTCATTTTCCCGGAAATATGAGCCGTAATCACATGACCGTTTTCCAGTTCTACGCGGAACATAGCGTTGGAAAGCGCTTCTATAACGGTTCCGTCTTGTTCTATCGAAGCTTGTTTGGCCATAAATATGCTATCTTTTTATTTTTCAGACTGCAAAGGTAACATTTCTTCTATAAAATTAAAACTGGAAAGTATATCTGCTTTATCTTTTCCTACCGCTACAGTATGCTCAAAGTGTGCTGAAACCTTGCGATCTCTGGTGCGAATGGTCCAGCCATCGGCTTCCTGAAAAATGTGCCGCTTACCCAGATTTATCATGGGCTCAATGGCGATTACCATGCCGGCCCTCAAGCGGGTGCCATTTCCGCGCCGTCCGTAGTTGGGCACTTCGGGGGCTTCATGAAGATTTTTACCCACTCCGTGGCCTACCATTTCGCGTACTACCGAATATCCCAGGCCTTCGGCGTGCGACTGCACGGCATTGCCAATATCCCCTATACGTCGTCCCTCTACGGCTTGTTCAATCCCTTTGTACAGGGCCTCGCGGGTTGCCCGCAGCAGTCCTTTAATCTCATCGTCCACTTCTCCTACACAAAAAGTGTAGGCCGAGTCGCCATAAAAACCATTCAGCAACACGCCGCAGTCCACCGAAATTATGTCTCCCCCGGCCAATGGACGCTTGTTGGGAATCCCGTGCACCACCTGTTCGTTAACTGAGGTGCAAAGCGTATTGGGAAACCCCTGATAATTGAGAAAGCCAGGTACGCCTTTGTGGTCGCGGATAAAGGTTTCGGCTATCTTATCGAGCTCAAGTGTGGTAACTCCGGGCTTTATAACTTTACTTATCTCCCCCAGCGTTTTAGCTACCAAAATGTTACTTTGGCGTAAAAGCTCTATCTCCTCCTCTGTCTTTAAATAAATCATCAATTAAGCTTCTCTTTAATACATGGCAGCTCCACCACCAGTGCGTCCTTTTATCCGTCCCGACTTCATAAGTCCGTCGTAATGTCTCATCAACAGGTGACTCTCGATTTGTTGCAGCGTATCTAACACCACACCTACCAGGATAAGGAGTGACGTACCTCCGTAAAAGTGTGCAAAGGATTGATCCACTCCAGCCATCATGGCAAATGAGGGCAATATGGCTACCAGCGCCAAGAAAATAGAGCCTGGCAGGGTGATTTTCGACATTACAGAATCGAGGAACTCCATGGTTCTTTTACCGGGTTTTACACCAGGAATAAAGCCACCATTGCGTTTCATGTCTTCAGCCATCTGTTGCGGATTAATAGTGATAGCCGTATAAAAATAGGTGAAGACAATAATCATCATGGCGAAAATAAAGTTGTACCAAAAGCCGGTAAAGTTGGCAAATACGGCTGCAAAACCGGTAGCTGTTTCATTGTCCACAAAACCTGCGAAGGTAATGGGTATAAACATAATGGCCTGAGCAAAAATAATGGGCATAACGCCGGCTGCATTTACCTTAAGCGGAATGTACTGACGAACGCCTCCATACTGTTTGTTGCCTACAATGCGTTTGGCATATTGCACCGGCACACGCCGGGTCCCCTGCACCAGCAAGATGGTGCCGGCAAAAACGAAAAACAACACTACAAATTCGATCAACAACATTACCAGACCACCACTCTCCTCGAGTCGTGAAACAAATTCGGCAATTAATGCAAAGGGCAGTCGGGCAATAATACCAATCATAATAAGGAGAGATATTCCGTTGCCGATGCCCTTATCGGTAATTCGCTCACCCAGCCACATCACAAACATAGAGCCTGCAGTTAAAATAATGGTGGAGGTAATGGTAAATGCCCATCCGGAAGTGGCAAAAGCGCTGTCGGGTAATTGTGCGTGCAGGTTGGCAATGTATCCGGGTGCCTGAAACAACAGAATAATAACGGTAAGATACCTTGTTATCTGGTTAATACGGCGCCGCCCGCTCTCCCCTTCGCGTTGCAGCCTTTGAAAATAGGGAACGGCTATCCCCATCAACTGAATCACAATGGATGCAGAGATATAAGGCATGATACCCAGGGCGAAAATGGAGGCATGGGAAAATGCACCCCCTGAGAACATATCCAGGAGTCCCATCACGCCAGTGCGGGTTTGATCTTTCAGATTACTCAACTGATTGGGATCAATGCCTGGGATTACCACGAATGAACCCAGTCGGTAAATCAACAAAAAGCCTAATGTGGTAATAATTCTGGACTTGAGGTCCTCGATTTTCCAGATGTTTCGGATGGTCTCGAAAAATTTCATACGTTTAAGTATTCGATTTTATAAAGTAACGTATGGAACTCACCAATAATAAACTGCTTTGATTGAGAAGTTTTGTTCATGGCTCGTTTCATTCGAAATAAATTATATTTTCAGTGTCATTATTGGTAATTACAACTTCTCGGCGGTTCCTCCGGCTGCTTCAATGGCTGCCTGAGCCGTTTTGGAGAACCTGTGCGCTTTAACAGTAATTTTGGCAGTGAGGGTTCCTTTGGCCAGGATTTTCACTTTGTCGTTTTTGCTGATCAGTCCTGAACTGTAAAGAAGATCGGGTGTTACCTCGGTAATACCATCTTTCTCCACCAACGATTGAAGTGTACTTATGTTTACAGACTTGTACTCCACCCGGTTGATGTTTTTGAATCCAAATTTAGGAACCCTACGCTGCAGAGGCATCTGTCCGCCTTCGAACCCTACTTTTTTAGAGTAGCCCGAGCGTGACTGTGCGCCTTTGTGTCCGCGGGTTGATGTTCCGCCACGTCCGGAGCCTTCTCCGCGTCCGATACGTTTCCGGCTGTGGGTGGAGCCGCTGGCAGGTTTAAGATTATTCAATTCCATGGTAATATCTCTATAAACACGTTAATTCAATTACTTTTCGACACTCACAAGGTGTCTCACTTTATTTATCATGCCCAGAATCTGAGGGGTATCCTCATGCTCTACCGTGGCATTTAATTTTTTCAGACCCAGCGCTGCCAACGTACGTTTTTGCGTATAGTCGCGATTGATCTTACTTCTTATCTGTGTGACTTTTATTTTAGCCATTTCGAAATTCTTTTATCCGTTAAAAACTTTATCTAAAGTCACCCCTCTGTGCTGTGCCACTGCATTGGCATCGCGCAATTCGGTAAGTGCATTGATGGTAGCCTTCACCAGGTTGTGCGGATTGGACGAGCCTTTGGATTTGGCCAACACATCCTTTACACCGGCACTCTCAAGCACAGCACGCATAGCGCCACCAGCCACCAGGCCGGTACCATGCGAAGCGGGTTTCATAAACACACGGGCACCTCCAAATTGAGACAACTGCTCATGAGGTAACGTACCGTGAATAATAGGTACACGAACCAGATTCTTTTTGGCAGCTTCCACCCCTTTTGCAATGGCAGTGGTAACTTCCTTGGCTTTACCCAGTCCCCAGCCTACTACATTTTTCTCATCTCCCACTACCACCATCGCCGAAAAGCTGAAGGTACGTCCACCTTTGGTTACTTTGGTAACACGGTTAATAGCCACCAGGCGATCTTTAAGTTCCAGGTCGGTATTGCTTCTTACTCTCTTACTGTTGTTTCCTGCCATAATATTTAGAATTTAAGACCGGCCTCCCTAGCAGCATCGGCCAATTGTTTAACTCTACCGTGATATAAATAGCCGCTTCGGTCGAACACCACTTTTTCCACACCGGCTTTAAGAGCGCGTTCGGCTATGAGTTTGCCTACCATTGCAGACTTTTCGCTCTTGTTGCCTTTGTGAGCAGCAATATCTTTAGTGAGCGACGAAGCCGATACGAGAGTTGTTCCACTCAGGTCATCAATCACTTGTGCCGATATCTGTTTATTACTCCGGAAAACCGACAAACGGGGTCTCTCGCTTGTACCGGAAATGCGGCTGCGGATCCGTCCCTGAATTTTCCGTCTTCTATTTAATTTCGAAAAAACCATCTCTATTACTTATTTACTCAGATTAAACCTTAGCACTCTTACCTGCTTTACGACGAACCTCTTCACCTTTAAAGCGAACGCCTTTACCTTTGTAGGGTTCGGGTTTACGAAGGGAGCGAATTTTAGCACACACCTGGCCCAGAAGCTGCTTATCGGCAGAGAGAAGTGTGATAACCGGGTTACTTTTACGGTCCGATTTGGCCTCCACAGTAACCTCGGGGGGCAACAACAGGTGGATGGGGTGTGAATAACCCAGTGCCAGTTCAAGAACGTTACCGGTGGCCTGTGCACGATAACCTACACCTACCAGTTCGAGTTCCTTTTTATAACCCTCTGATACACCCACTACCATATTATTAACCAGAGAGCGGTAGAGTCCGTGCATCGATTTATGATTTTTTTCCTCAGAAAAGCGGGTGAAATTTACCTCGCCATCTTTCACCTCTACTTTAATATCGGGGCTCACATTTTGAAAAAGCTCGCCCTTGGGGCCTTTAACAGTTACCAGGCTGTCCTTTACCGTTACGCTAACGCCGGAAGGTATATTGATGGGTGATTTTCCTATCCTTGACATAACTTACCTCCTTTTTTAATAAACGTAACACAAAACCTCACCACCCACTTTTTCGTTGCGTGCTTCCTTGTTGGTTAACACACCTTTGGAGGTGGAAATAATGGCAATTCCCAGGCCGTTAAGCACACGGGGTACACCACGATAGCCCACATATTTTCTTAAACCCGGCGAAGATATGCGCTGAAGTTTTTTGATAGCGGGTTGCCTGGAAATGGGATCGTACTTGAGGGCTATTTTTATGATGCCCTGTTTGTCGTCGTCCATGAATTTGTAGTTGAGGATATAACCTTTATCGTAAAGAATTTTGGTCATCTCCTTCTTCAGGTTGGAGGCAGGAACCTCAACAACCTTATGCCGTGCCATCACGGCATTCCTGATTCTGGTCAGGAAGTCTGCTATTGGATCTGTCATCTGATCAAGTTTAAATTGATCCCGAAAACGGGACAATATTTAACACTCACTGCGTTGGTTCTACCAGCTTGCTTTTTTAATGCCGGGGATTAACCCTGCGGAAGCCATCTCGCGAAAAGTAATGCGGCTGATACCAAACTGACGCATATAACCTTTAGGTCTTCCGGTAAGTTTGCACCTGTTGTGCAGTCGTACAGGAGAGGCATTACGGGGGAGCTTTTGCAACCCTTCGTAATCGCCTTCGGCTTTAAGTCTGGCTCTTTTTTCGGCATATTTGGCAACAAGCCTGGCCCGTTTTACCTCGCGGGCTTTCATTGATTCTTTTGCCATATTATTTAATTCTTTTTATGTTTCTTAAAAGGGAGGCCAAATTCGCGTAACAAAGCGTAGGCCTCTTCATCGGTTCTTCCCGAGGTGACAAAGGTAATATTCATACCCATTATTTTGCTTACCGAGTCGATATTAATTTCAGGAAAGATAATTTGTTCCTCTACCCCCAATGTATAGTTACCTCTACCATCCAATTTGCTGCTCACTCCTTTAAAGTCGCGGATACGGGGCAGTGCCACACGTACAAGGCGCTCAAGGAATTCGTACATATTTTCCCGGCGCAGGGTAACCCGTGCACCAATGGGCATTTTTTTCCGCAGCTTAAAGTTGGAGATATCCTTTTTAGAGTAACAGGGCACTGCCTTTTGTCCTGATATGGTTGAAATTTCCTTCACCGAGACATCTACCAGTTTTTTATCGGCCACAGCGGCACCCACACCCTGGTTTATAACGATTTTCTCTAACCGCGGAACTTCCATAACCGTTTTGTAACCAAACTCTTTCATAAGAGCGGGTACGATTTGTTCCCGGTACTGTTTGTTGAAATTAGGTGTATAGCTCATTACTTAATCTCCTCTCCTGACTTTTTAGAATAACGTACCAACTTACCTTTATCGTTCAGTTTACGACCGATCCGTGTAGGCTTTCCTGAGGAAGGGTCCTTCAGGTTAAGGTTGGAAATATGTATAGCAGCTTCTATTTTAATAATGCCTCCCTGCGGGTTTTCGGCGTTGGGTTTGGTATGTTTGCTTACCATGTTAACTCCCTCCACGATGGCGCGAGATTTAGCAGGGAACACCCGTAATACTTTCCCTTCCTGCCCTTTATTGACACCGGCATTAACCACTACGATGTCTCCTTTTTTGATATGTAATTTACCCATGACTGATTACTCTTTTATCTTTTAGTATTTAAAGCACTTCGGGCGCCAATGAAACGATTTTCATGTATCCCTCGCGCAACTCACGGGCTACAGGGCCAAAAATACGTGTACCACGTATTTCGCCCACGTTGGTAAGCAATACGCAGGCATTGTCGTCAAAGCGGATGTAGGAGCCATCGGGCCGTCTAATCTCTTTTTTGGTACGAACAATTACGGCTTTGCTCACGGTTCCCTTTTTCATTTCACTGGCAGGTGCTGAACTTTTAACAGTTACCACAATCTTGTCACCAATGGAAGCATATCTTCGCCCGGTACCTCCCAGCACGCGGATGCAAAGCACTTCTCTGGCGCCGCTGTTGTCGGCAACGTTAAGTCTGGATTCTTGCTGTATCATGATTACTTAGCTCTTTCTATAATTTCAACTAATCTCCAACGTTTGGTTTTGCTCAGAGGACGCGTTTCCATAATACGTACCGAGTCACCCTCTTTGCAGGTATTTTCCTCATCGTGCGCCTGAAACTTTTTGGTCTTCTTCACAAATTTCCCATAAATGGGGTGCTTTTCGCGGATGACGACGGCTACAACGATAGACTTATCCATTTTGTCGCTCACCACCACACCTGTTCTTTCTTTTCTAAGATTTCTGGTTTCCATCTGCAAATTATTTATCATTTAATTGCTTCTGACGCAAAATAGTGATCATGCGTGCAATATTTCTACGGGCTTGTTTAATCTTCATCGGGTTATCCAATGGAGAGATGGTATGATTAAACTTCATCCTTACCAACTCCAGTTTTAATGAGTCGATTCGTTCCTCAAGCTCCTGAGGGTTCATTTCTCTTATCTCGCCAGTTTTCATGTCGTTAAGCGTTTGAAGATTCAACAAAATCCCTTCGTACCACAAATCTGGTGGTTACGGGCAGCTTTTGAGCGGCCAGGCGCAGCGCCTCTTTGGCCACCTCGAAAGGTACACCGTCGCACTCTATAATTATGCGTCCGGGAGTTACGGGAGCCACAAAACCTTCGGGACTACCTTTTCCTTTACCCATACGAACCTCGGCGGGTTTTTTGGTGATGGGTTTATCGGGGAAAATACGTATCCATATCTGTCCCTGACGTTGCATGTAACGCGTCACTGCAATACGGGCGGCTTCGATTTGACGGCCGGTGATCCACTTGGATTGCAGCGATTTGATACCAAAAGAGCCAAATGCGAGCTCGTGCCCCCGTTGGGCATTTCCCTTCATTTTTCCCTTTTGCTGCCTTCTGAATTTTACTTTTTTTGGTTGTAACATCGTTAATGTTTCAATTTAAAGGTAACGGATGATTACTTTCTTCTCTTTCTGAATTCTCGTTTACCACCCTGTCCGTGTTGTCTCTGCCCGGGTGCGCCGGTTTCTTTCACGTTAAAGTTGGGTGCAAGGTCGGGTTTTCCATAAATCTCGCCTTTGCAAATCCACACTTTAACACCTAACAAACCTGTTTTGGTGAGGGCTTCGGCCAGGGCATAATCAATATCGGCACGGAAAGTATGGAGCGGGGTGCGACCCTCTTTGTACATTTCGGAACGAGCCATTTCGGCACCGTTTAACCGGCCCGATATCTGCACCTTAATCCCTTCGGCTCCCATACGCATGGTTGCAGCAATAGCCATTTTAATGGCACGACGATAAGCGATGCGGCCTTCGAGCTGACGTGCAATATTGTTGGCTACAATTTGGGAATCCATCTCGGGGCGTTTCACTTCAAATATGTTAATCTGCACCTCCTTGTCGGTGATTTGTTTCAACTCCTCTTTCAGTTTGTCAACTTCCTGCCCTCCTTTACCAATAATAATACCGGGACGAGCCGTATATATTGTAATGGTAACCAGCTTTAAAGTACGCTCTATAATGATGCGGGAAATACTGGCTTTCGCCAGACGGGCATTCAAATATTTTCGGATTTTGGTATCTTCCACCAGCTTTTCGCCATAGTTGTTTCCACCAAACCAGTTAGAGTCCCATCCCCGGATAATGCCTAACCTGTTACTTATTGGATTTACTTTTTGTCCCATTTAGCTCAAATTATTTTCTGTGTTTTCTATCATGCTGTCAACCAAAATGGTTACATGGTTCGATCGCTTACGAATACGGTGGGCGCGTCCCTGTGGAGCGGGCCTGAGTCGTTTTAGAATCCGGCCCGAATCTACGTAAATTTCTTTTACATAAAGATTGGCCTCTTCCAGTCGCTTGCCTTCGTTCTTATCTTTCCAGTTGTCAATGGCCGACAATAACAGTTTTTCTACGTTGCGTGAAGCGTCTTTAGTAGAAAACCTGAGGACGTCCAATGCCTTATTCACATCCATACCGCGCACCATGTCGGCTACAAGCCTCATTTTACGGGGGGATGTAGGCACGTTTCGAAGCCTGGCAAAGCTTTGCAGCTTTTTGGCCTCTTTTATTTTTTCTGCTCTTATTCTTTTTCTGGCACCCATTTTCTTGACATTAAATAGTTAACACTCCCGGGCGGGTTATTTCTTTCTGGCTCCGGCATGACCTCTAAAGGTACGCGTAGGGGCAAATTCACCCAATTTATGACCCACCATATTTTCGGTAATATACACGGGAATAAATTTATTTCCATTGTGCACGGCAATGGTATGCCCCACAAAGTCGGGAGAAATCATTGATGCACGCGCCCATGTCTTGATCACCGATTTTTTGCCGGTATCATTCATAACTAAGACTTTCTGCTCGAGCTTGTAATGTATATAGGGTCCTTTTTTTAACGATCTGCTCATAATAAAAAACTATTAACCGGTTACTTTTTCCTTCTTTCAAGTATGTACTTCGATGAAGCCTTTTTACGGTTACGCGTTTTGTAACCTTTGGCCAACAGCCCTTTTCGTGACCTGGGGTGACCGCCTGAGGCTCTTCCTTCGCCACCACCCATAGGGTGATCGACCGGGTTCATTACCACACCACGTACCCGGGGACGTCGCCCCAGCCAGCGTGACCGACCGGCCTTGCCCGATTTTTCAAGTGCATGGTCGGAGTTGCCAACAGCCCCTACGGTAGCCCTGCAGGTGGTGAGTACCATACGAGATTCGCCCGAAGGTAATTTCAATACGGCATATTTTCCTTCACGAGCCGAGAGCTGAGCAAAAGTACCGGCACTGCGTGCCATAGCTCCCCCCTGCCCCGGGCGCAATTCAATGTTGTGCAGGATGGTTCCCATTGGTATATCGCCCAAAAACAACGAGTTGCCAATTTCGGGAGCTGCTCCTTTACCCGATTCCACTGTTTGCCCTACCTGCAACCCGTTGGGTGCAAGAATATAGCGCTTTTCACCGTCCTGATATATCAGTAAAGCAATGCGTGCATTCCGGTTGGGATCGTATTGAATGGAATCGACTGTTGCAGGAACACCATCTTTATCTCTCTTGAAGTCAATTACCCTGTACTTCCTTTTGTGGCCACCACCAATATTTCGCATGGTCATTTTACCGGAATGGTTACGTCCACCCGTTCTTTTGATTGGCCGCAATAAGGATTTCTCTGGAACATCTGAGGTAATTGTATCAAATGCACCAATAATTTTATGTCGCTGCCCCGGTGTTGTGGGCTTTAATTTTCTTACTGCCATCTTAATTATATATTGCTAAAGAAATCAATTTTATCTCCCTCGGCAAGTGTTACAATTGCCTTTTTAAAGGAGTTGGTTCTGCCGGTGATGACACCGCCTTTGGTGTGGCGCGATTTCTGCTTACCTCCGTATATCGCGGTGTTTACCTCGTCAACGGAAACGTTGTACATCTCCTCCACGGCTTTTTTGATCTGAATTTTGTTGGCATCTTTATTTACCACAAAACCATACCGGTTAAGATGTTCGCTAAGCCACGTCATCCTTTCTGTTACTATGGGCTTTATAATTACGTTCATGACTGGGGTTGTTTGGCATTAAACAGATTTTCGATCTCGTTGACCGAGCTTTCGGAGAGCACCAACTTTTGGGCCTTCATGATGGTATAGGTGTTGAGATCAGAAAGCGTAGCCACCTCCGACTTAGGCACATTGCGTGAAGAGAGGTAAACGTTGCGGTCCATTTGGGTGAATACCAGTAACGAACGGGTGCCATCTAACTGAAGAGTGTTGCGAATGGCTGCAAATTCCTTTGTTTTAGGGGCCTCCATCTTAAAATCTTCCACCACCACAATGGCATTGTTACGAGCTTTATAAGCCAGGGCCGACTTGCGGGCCAGCTGCTTTAACTTTTTATTGAGTTTAAAGCTGTAATCACGCGGACGGGGTCCAAAGACACGGCCTCCTCCCCTAAAGATAGGAGATTTAATACTTCCGGCACGAGCAGTACCTGTTCCCTTTTGCTTCTTTATTTTACGTGTACTTCCGCTTATCTCGGCCCTTTCCTTCGACTTGTGGGTGCCCTGGCGATTGTTGGCCATGTATTGTTTCACGTCGAGGTAGATGGCATGGTCGTTCGGTTCAATTCCAAAAACTGAGTCGGGCAATTGAACTTTCCTGCCGGTTTCTTTTCCTTGTATATTAACTACATTCAGTTCCATTACTTCTCGATAATTACATATGAACCGTTGGCGCCGGGAACAGAACCCTTCACAATCAGGAGGTTATTCTCGGGCATTACTTTTATCACTTTTAGGTTTTCCACTTTTACGCGGTCCCCTCCCATTCGTCCGGCCATCTTCATGCCTTTAAATACCCTTGAAGGGTACGAAGAGGCACCTATCGAGCCGGGAGCCCGTCCACGGTTATGCTGTCCGTGGGTGCTTTCACCCACCCCTGCAAATCCGTGACGCCGTACTACGCCCTGAAAGCCTTTTCCTTTTGAGAAACCGGTAATATCCACAAAGGTATTTTCTTGAAACAACTCAACGGTTACCGTATCTCCCAAATTTAATTCCTGTTCGAATTCACTCAATTCAACCAGTTTGGCCCTTGGAGTGGTACCTGCCTTTTTGAAATGCCCCATCATGGGTCGGGTGGTACTCTTCTCCTTTTTCTCGTCGAAGGCTAACTGAATGGCTTCGTAACCATCGGTTGCCATAGTTTTTACCTGAGTGACGATGCAAGGGCCAGCTTCGATAACAGTGCATGGAAGATTTTTTCCCTCGGCACTGAAAACGGATGTCATTCCGATTTTCTTTCCAATTAATCCTGGCATTGCTTAAATTTTAAAAATTACAATCACACTTTGATTTCTACTTCCACTCCGCTGGGTAGTTCCAGCTTCATAAGGGCATCGATGGTTTTTGCTGTGGAGCTGTAAATATCAATGAGCCGCTTGTATGAAGCTAACTGAAATTGCTCGCGCGCCTTTTTATTAACAAAAGGTGAACGCAGAACCGTAAATACCCGTTTATGAGTTGGGAGCGGAATGGGACCGCTTACCACTGCTCCGGTGCTTTTCACCGTCTTCACGATCTTCTCGGCAGATTTATCCACCAGGTTGTGATCGTAGGACTTGAGTTTAATTCTTATTTTTTGATTCATAATTTGTTGATGAGCACGGTTTATTTCAATAATTCAACATTCCCTTTAGCCTCTTCAACCACCTCGGCAGCAATACTTTTAGACACCTCTTCGTAATGGTTAAATTCCATAGATGAAGTGGCCCTGCCGGATGAAATGGTACGCAAAGCGGTAACATAACCAAACATTTCGGCCAAAGGAACCTGGGCTTTTACCACACGGGCACCAGCCTTTGACTCCATGCCTTCAACCTGGCCTCTTCGCTTGTTAAAGTCCGAAATTATATCGCCCATATACTCTTCGGGTGTCACCACCTCAACCTTCATGATGGGTTCGAGCAATACAGGCTTAGCTTTGCGGCAGGCAGCTTTAAAAGCCTGACGGGCAGCAATCTCAAACGACAACTGGTCGGAATCGACAGGGTGGTATGAGCCATCCAAAAGCTCCACTTTAAGACTATCCACTGTAAATCCTGCCAAAACACCATTCTTCATAGCTTGTTTAAAGCCCTTTTCTACAGAGGGGATATACTCTTTGGGAATATTTCCGCCCTTCACCTTATCCAAAAACTCCAAACCTTCAATACTCTTGTCGTCAACAGGGCCTACCTTCACAATGATGTCGGCAAATTTACCCCGGCCACCGGTCTGCTTTTTAAACAACTCGCGGTGTTCCACAGTTTTGGTAATGGTCTCTTTGTAATTCACCTGCGGACGTCCCTGATTACACTCCACCTTAAATTCGCGCTTCAGGCGTTCGATGATGATCTCCAGGTGTAACTCGCCCATCCCACTAATGATGGTTTGCCCACTGTCCGGATCTGTTTTCACGGTAAAAGTGGGGTCCTCCTCAGCCAGCTTGCTCAAGCCGTTGCTCAGCTTATCCAGGTCCTTCTGGCTTTTGGGTTCCACCGAGATTCCTATAACCGGATCGGGGAAATCCATAGACTCCAGAACGATGGGATGCTTCTCTTCGCAAAGGGTGTCTCCGGTACGAATATCCTTAAAACCTACACCTGCACAGATATCGCCGGCAGAAATCACATCGCGCGGAAGCTGCTTATTCGACTTCATCTGATAAAGGCGTGATATGCGTTCTTTGCGCTGTGTACGTGAATTCCAAACATAGGAACCCGCTGTTATAGTACCCGAATAGACCCGCATAAATGCCAGGCGTCCCACAAACGGGTCTGTGGCAATTTTAAAGGCAAGCGCTGTAAAGGGTGCATCGGCATCGTGGGGACGTGTTTCCTGTTTTCCGGTATTGGGATTAACACCCTGAATTTCTGCCACATCCATAGGGGACGGTAGCAGTGTAATCACTGCATCTAACAAACGTTGTATGCCTTTATTTTTGAAAGCAGAACCGCACATCATGGGAACTATTTTCATATCGATGGTGGCTTGCCGTACGACACTCATAATCTGGTCGCCGGTAATGGCGTCGGGATCGTCGAGAAACTTCTCCAGCAATTCGTCGTCGTATTCGGCTACCGACTCTATAAGTTTACCGCGCCACTCGGCCACCTCATCTACCATCGCGGCGGGCACCCCGGTGGTCTCGTAGCGTGCACCTAACATTTCGTCCTCGAACCAAACAATGGCTTTATTCTCCACCAGATCAACCACTCCTTTAAAAGTTTCTTCGGCGCCGATGGGAATTTGCAAAGGCACAGGATTAGCGCCCAGGAGCTCTTTCACCTGGCGAACAACCTCAAAAAAGTTGGCCCCCGAACGATCCATTTTGTTCACGAACCCGATGCGGGGTACACCATATTTGTTGGCCTGACGCCATACGGTTTCAGATTGGGGTTCCACTCCTCCCACAGCACAAAATAAAGCCACTGCACCATCCAACACTCTTAACGAACGCTCTACCTCTACGGTAAAATCAACGTGGCCTGGGGTGTCAATAATGTTAATTTTATAATCTTCGTCACGATATTTCCACTGCGTTGTGATGGCCGCCGATGTTATGGTAATACCACGCTCCTGCTCCTGATCCATCCAGTCCATGGTGGCAGAGCCATCATGAGTCTCCCCAATTTTATGGGTAATACCGGTATAGAACAGCATCCTTTCAGTAGTGGTGGTTTTACCGGCATCGATGTGGGCCATAATGCCGATATTCCTTGTATATTTTAAATTTGCTTTGGTCATACTCTAAGCAATCCTCTTTAAAAATTTAAAATCGGAAGTGGGCAAATGCACGGTTGGCTTCGGCCATTTTGTGCATATCTTCTTTCCTTTTAAAGGCGCCGCCTTCCTGATTGTAAGCCGCCATAATTTCGGCCGACAGCTTTTCTGCCATTGATTTTCCGTTACGCTTGCGTGCGTAAGAGATGAGATTTTTCATGCTGACCGATACTTTTCGGTCGGCACGTATCTCGGTGGGCACCTGAAATGTGGCCCCCCCCACGCGGCGGCTTTTCACCTCTACGGCAGGGGTAATATTTTCAAGAGCTTTTTTAAATATCTCGAGAGTGCTCTTTCCTTCCTTCTCTGCTTTTTCGGCCATACGATCCATGGCATCATAGAAGATTCCATAACAGATCGATTTTTTACCGTCCAACATCATATTGTTAACAAACTGGGTAACCAGCGTGTCGTGAAACCTGGGATCGGGCAGAATGATCCGCTTCTTGGGTTTACTTTTTCTCATTTTATCATTTTTTGTTTATCAGTATTTTATTGGCTGCATTCATTGTCTTCAAAGAATCTGCTTCTTTTACTCAACCTTAATATACAAACCAATAAACAAAACCAACCTCAACTATTTATAAAATTACTTCTTAGGGCGTTTGGTACCATATTTTGAGCGGCGCTGGGTACGACCCTCCACACCTGAAGTATCCAAAGCTCCACGAACCAGGTGATAACGAACACCCGGCAGGTCTTTCACCCTTCCGCCGCGCACCAGAACAATGGAGTGCTCCTGAAGGTTATGGCCCTCCCCCGGAATGTATGCATTGACCTCTTTTCCGTTGGTCAGCCTCACCCTGGCTACTTTACGCATGGCCGAATTAGGCTTCTTGGGGGTTGTTGTATAAACCCGTACACAAACACCGCGTCGCTGAGGACATGAATTCAGAGCCGGAGATTTACTTTTATCTCTAAGGTTATGGCGTCCGCTTCTGACTAACTGTTGAATTGTAGGCATATAAACTATTATTTTAAACTTGAACTACTCTTTTCCAAATGGGTTGCAAAGGTATTTTAATTTATTGAAAAACCACACCAATCCCTCACAATTTTGCTCACATCTCACGAAAAATGCGGTGCAAAAGTAGTAATTTATAAATAAAAGCAAGCATCTCGCCCATCTTTTTATTGAAATTTGTTGTAAACTTTCTATCAGATCGTTTGTTCTACGTGAATAAGGATGTAGGGCAAAATTTCCTTTTACTACCTTTCTGCATGCCGATAGTGGTACGGAGGTAAGCTTTTGGCAGCCGCGGAGAGGCAGGCAGTAGAAAAAAAAGGAAAAGAGTCTTTTTTTGTATTTCGCAAATTTTGCTACAGGCACACACAAGTGAGAGTCTATTACAAAAAGGCATTGTTATTGTTTAACCTTTAAATAAATTAATTATGAGTACACACAAATCATCAGCCGTATGGAAAGGTAATTTAATGCATGGCCAGGGCACTATGAATGTGGGCCAGGGCGCCTGGGAAAGTGCTTTCTCAGCCAAGTCGCGTTTTGAAGGCGGCAAGGGCTCTAGTCCCGAGGAGTTAATAGCTGCGGCTCATGCCGGCTGTTTCTCTATGGCATTTTCTCATGAACTGGCAGAGGCTGGTTACGAACCTATAAAAGTGGAGACCACCGCCGACGTCACCATCGAAAAAACCAAGGATGGTTTTACTATCACTAAAATTCATCTTACCACCAAAGGTGAAGTGAAAGGCATAAAGAAGGAAGAATTTATGAAGATCGCCAATGCCGCTAAGGAGGGTTGTCCGGTGTCGAAGGCACTTAAGGCAGTTCCTTCCATAACATTGGATGCCACATTGAAATAGGGATGTGCAATTTCAATGAGGGTTGAAATACACGATCTTTGCCTATAGTAGAGACGCACAACAGTGCGTCTCTACTGGTTTTATCGGATGTTGCAACCTCGCCATATATTAAATGTTTTTTATATTTGCCCCATCTAATCCGGATGAACCAGCAACCCGTCTGCCAGCAGGCAGGCGTTTTACGGGGAAAAATGATTGATAAGTCTATGTCTTATTATTTAACGAACCATTAAGCAATGAAAGCATACGTATTCCCCGGGCAGGGCGCCCAGTTTGTGGGCATGGGAAAAGAGGCCTACGACAGCAATCCCACTGCCAGAGAGATGTTTGAAAAAGCCAACGATATCCTTGGCTTCCGCATTACCGACCTGATGTTCGGTGGTACCCCCGACGACCTGAAACAGACCAACGTCACGCAACCGGCGATTTTTCTCCATTCGGTAATTCTGGCCAAAACATTGGGTGAAACTTTTCAGCCCGGGATGGTAGCCGGTCACTCTCTGGGGGAATTTTCGGCCCTGGTAGCTGCCGGCGCGCTCTCTTTCGAAGATGGCTTGCAACTCGTGTCTCAACGTGCACAAGCCATGCAGAAAGCCTGCGAAACAGAGCCTTCCACCATGGCAGCCATCGTGGGTTTAGAAGATGCAGTGGTAGAAGAGGTGTGTGCCTCAATAGATGAAATTGTGGTGCCTGCCAACTATAATTGTCCGGGGCAGCTTGTCATTTCAGGCTCCATCGGGGGCATCGACAAGGCCTGTGCCCTGCTCACCGAAAAGGGAGCTAAAAGAGCTCTGAAGCTGCCGGTGGGCGGCGCATTCCATTCTCCACTGATGGAGCCTGCCCGTACACAGCTGGCAGAAGCCATAGATAGCACGCCGATTAACCCTCCGATCTGCCCCATCTATCAAAACGTGAACGCTATGCCCGAAACAGACCCGGAAGCCATAAAAGCCAATTTAATTGCCCAACTAACCGCCCCGGTACGCTGGACTCAAACCGTGCAAAACATGATAGCCAACGGCGCTACCCACTTTACCGAAGTTGGTCCGGGAAAAGTATTGCAGGGACTGATAAAGAAGGTGGACCGGACAATGGAAACCGATGGGATAAGCTGAAAGCTGGAAATTCAAGCTCAAAGATGGAAGCTGAAGGCTCAAAGGTGGAAGCTCAGGATTTTGGATTTAGGGATGGGGGCTTGGTTGGCGGCTGCGTAGCCAACCAAGCCCCCATCATCCACATTTAGCACAAGTTCCTGTCATTCCGATATCCCCAAAAACACTTTTTAGCTTTCTCCTCCTTTCAGCTTTGAGCTTTCAGCTCTTTTCCTGCCGCTACTACTGCTTTCTGCCTCTTCCCGTCCATAAGCACGATAAGTGGTTGTTCAAAGGTTACATGCTTAAAGTACTTGGTTTGTCGCACCAGCTTTTGTTTTTCAAGAAATTTCATATCTACAAAATTATCATGGCCATTTTGGGGTACCGAAAAGTAGCCCACGTTCATAGAGGTAACGTTGTGAAAGAAGTGAGAGCCCAACGATGCATCCAATGGAAAGTCGGACAATCCCACCTCTACAATTACCTTGGCCTGTGATATTTGCGACCAGAAAACAGGAATGCCCGTAAATCGGTCGCGGGTGCCCCATCGTCCTGGACCGATGAGAATATACTCCCTTTTTTCCCTCTCCATGATCTGGTTTAGTTCGGCCATTTCGGCGGCCATTTCGGGCGTTGTGGTACGGTCGAATTTTTGCAAATCCATAAAAATCACATCCCGGATATGTTCGTATTTGCCATTGCCCATTCCTTTCTGCGATTGAACAAATATCTTACCGGTCTCTGCCTCATCAAAGTTTACATCCAAATGATTCTCGGTGCGGATTAATGGCTTTATTTGAAGCAGCCACAGGGTAGGATTACCCTTAAAGCCAGCATCAAGGTCCAGTGCAAATTCAATTTCTACCGGCGCCCCCATCGCCTCTCGAAAATAGCGCAACAAAACATCCAGTGCCTTTGCCAGGGGTGCGTAGTCGTATTTCAGGATGTTGGCAAAGTTAACTATGCGCGGCCCGCCAATTGAGAAATCGGTGCTCAGCCGGTCGTTGGCAAAATCATATACCGAAGCACAATGCTTCAGGTTTCCATCCTCCTCAGCCTCGCTGATATTCAGTTTTTTAATGAAGGTCTGCTCCCCGCCATCCAAAAGGCTTCCCTCCCGCTCTTTCATATCCACCGCGTAGAAATGCTCCTGCGAATCCTTAATCTGATCTTTCAGGGTATTGAGTTCCAGATTAGGGTATCTGGGACAAAACCGCCAGGCCTTTTCGCCACCCGCCACATACTGCCCCAACCCCACTGCGATAACGGCAAAACCATCCTCAGGCTTCATATACGAAAAGGGGTAATAGTTATACGACTGAGCCACCCCACTCACATGCGGGTAATAAAGATTATGAGCAGGTTGCCCTACCAGCTTTTGTATGATCACGGCCATCTTTTCCTCCTCAACCTTGTAGTTTACCGCTTCGAAATAGGCCAGGGCAGCAGGATTAAAGATAGATGCATAGACCAGCTTAACCGCGGAAGCCAGACGCTGATAACGCACTTCGGGATCGTGATGATTATTGGGCAATACGTAGGTAGAAAAAACACCTGCAAAAGGCTGCAGCAGGCTGTCCTCGAACAATCCCGACGAACGAACGGCCAAAGGGCCCGTTATGCTGCCGGTGTATTGTTTCAAAATATTGTGCACCTCATCGCTTAGCCGTCCTTCGAAAAACAACTCCTTAATGTGACGGTAATCCTTCTCTACATATATTTTTTTGTAGAAACTATTATTTTCAATAAAGTTGGTAAACTCGGTAGAACCTATAACAACAGTGGAAGGGATTTTAATATTGAGGCCGGGTATGATGGATTCAAAGTCGATGTTTTCGATAAAATTACTCAAAAAAGCCAGGCCGCGACCCTTTCCACCGAAGGAGCCTTCGCCTATACGCATTACAAACCTGTTCATGTTGACCAATGCCGGATCAAAACGTACCACCCTGCCTTTCAACTGTTCGATGCGGGCATCTTCAAAAACATTTAAAATGGCCTTCCTAAGTTTGGTAGAACTGTCAAAATCTTCGATACGATAGGGACGCAACCGCTTGGCAACTGAAATTTCACCGCGCGCCATCAACCATGTAGATATCCCGTTACGCCGGGCATGATAGAGCAGTGACTCGGCCGGGACTTCGCTTAGGCATTGGATAAACTCCTTTAGATTGCGTGCTGTGGCCAAAGGTACAGCGCGGCTGTTGGTAAATACAAAATCACCAAAACCCAGCTTCTCATGTATAAACTCTGAAATATCGCGACTCAGAGTGTCGGAATTTTTATCAATAAATACAGCGCCTACCTCCTTCGCCCGCACAGCATTTTCGGGATCAGACGATTGGAGAAGCGTGGGAATATCAGCTTTTGCACCCACATATTTTATCAAATCCACCCCCGCATTTTCATCTGGCACCCCTTCGCGTGCATATTTCACATCCGAAATCACGCATAAAAGATTATCCAGATATCTGTCCACCAATTCTACAGCCTCCTCAAAGGTACTCGCCAATAGAATTTTAGGCCGTACGCGCATTTTAAACATTTTATGTATCTGGTCGGGCGACTCTTCGTTAAGGATATCCTGAGTCTGCATCATAATGATAGAGTAAAGCAACGGCAGATAACGGGTATAATATATCTGCGAATCCTCCACAAGTAAGATAACCCGCACATCGCCCACTTTAGTGTCGTTGGCCACATTCAGCCGATCCTCCACATATTTAATCATCGCCAAAAAAACACGGGAATCCCCGTTCCATACAAACACCTTATCAATGCTCCCTCCCGGTGCACAAGCTTCGTCAAAATACTTTAAATCGGTGTTATTGTTTACCATCAACAAAATGGGTAGCGCCGGAAAAATAGTACGAATGCCCCTGCTCAAAGTCACGGGCATTTGTTTGTCCAAACCGGCCATAACAATCACCATTTCAAACTTGTGCTCATTAAGCTTAGCCATAGCCTCAGCGGAGGTAGTAACGCTGGTAATACGCGGTGCTGAAAACAGGTTTAGCTGAAGGTATTCGCCCATTATTTTATCAAAAAAGCGGCCCTCCCGCACAATGGCGTAGGAATCGTAATGGGTAGCCACCAGCAGCACTTCGGTCACCTTAAAAGCCATCAACTCCTGAAAAATATCCTGGTCCGACTTTTTTTGTTTGTAAATCTGCCAAAGTTCAATGTATTGGGGGTTGCTTTCCATAGTAATATCCTTTCAATAATTTCAGCTCTCTTCAGCTAAAAATCAATTTGTTTAACGCCTATTAGGGTCTTCAACGGAATAATTAATCCAGAATTGGCTTTATTGAGAGGTAAAATTAGAAAATAAGAGGCCACTGAGGCAGCAAATCCCAAAAATATTCGTAAAACTATTGCCCATCTGTCTTTGCGAGGTCTCTTTTCAGTGTCAGAACGAAGCCCCATTCAGGGTATCCCTTTATCACAGACCATTACTAATTAAATTTTTATCCCACGGGATAAAGCGCAGTTTCAAAACCGGTAAAAAGCTGTTATCTTACAACTTCAGAAAAACATAGAGCCACCATGACAAAAAAGGAGTTTGATAAGAAGGTAAGAGCGTTATTCGTGCGCTATAACTCGCTGATAATAAGCCCTAACATGCCGCAGGCTGAAGACAACGGCATCTACAAGCGTTACTGCAATCCCATCGTTACGCGCGATCATACCCCCCCCTTTTGGCGTTATGATCTCAACTACGAAACCAACCCCCATCTGATGACCCGACTGGGCATCAATACCACCTTTAATGCCGGTGCCATTAAGCTCAACGGTAAGTTCTACATGGTGGCACGTGTAGAAGGTTTTGACGTAAAGTCCATTTTTGCAGTGATTGAAAGTCCCAATGGCATTGATCAGTGGCGCTTTCGGGATCATCCGGTGATGATGCCCGTGACCGGTGAACCGGAGATGAATGTTTACGACATGCGGCTCACCCAACATGCCGACGGTTGGATATATGGACTGTTTTGTGCCGAGCGAAAAGACACCAGCAAGCCCCACGACTCCTCGGCAGCTCTGGCCAGTTGCGGTATTTCGCGCACCAAAGATCTAAAAAGCTGGGAGCGCCTGCCCGACCTCAAATCCAAGGCACAACAGCAACGCAACTGTGTGCTGCATCCCGAGTTTGTAAATGGACGTTACATGATTTATACCCGTCCTCAACAGGGCTTTATCGATACCGGCGACAGCGGTATTTGTGCCGGTTTTACCCTGTCGATGGAGAAAGCCGAGATTGATGAAGAGCGGATGATCGATCCGCGCACATATCATACCGTTAAGGAAGTTAAGAATGGCCAGGGGCCGGCTCCTATCAAAACACCTGAAGGATGGATACATCTGGCACATGGCGTAAGACGCACCGCTGCGGGACTTCGCTATACACTTTATCTCTTCCTCACCGATCCGGAAGAACCCTGGCGGGTCATCCGGCGTCCTTCGGGCCATTTTATTGAGCCCCTGGGCCCCGAGCGGGTGGGTGATGTATCCAATGTAATCTTCAGCAACGGCTGGATAGCCGACGACGACGGCACCGTTTACATCTATTATGCCTCTTCGGATACCCGCATGCACGTGGCCACCACTACCATTGAAAAACTTATCGACTACGTGATGAATACGCCCGAAGATGCCGGCCGTACACAGCTGTGTGCCTGGCAAAGGCATGAGCTTATCACCTCAAATATTGAGATCCTAAAGAAGGATTTTCCGGATGTAACCTGGTAAATAGCAATGGGAATCTCACCCCAACACCCAGCTTGCCATCAACGAAAACACCAACCCGCAAATGCCAATGATAGTTTCCATAACAGTCCACGACCTGAGGGTTTGTTTTTCGTTCATTCCAAAATATTTGCTTACCAGCCAAAAGCCGCTGTCGTTGACGTGAGAGAGCAGCGTGGCACCCGAAGCAATGGCAATCACCACCAGAGCCGTTTGGGGGCCGCTCAGGGCAAAGACCTCCAGTACAGGCGCCATGATACCTGCGGCAGTGATCATGGCCACGGTGGCAGACCCCTGCGTAACCCGCACTATGGCCGCAAGCAGCCATGCCAGCAAGATGGGCGGCATAGCCGAATCGGCAATGGATTGAGCCATGATGGCGCCAATGCCGCTGTCCACCAGAATTTGTTTGAGTACCCCGCCTGCACCGGTCACCAGAATGATGATACCTGCCGGACCCAGCGCCCTGCTGCTTAAATCGAGCAGTTTTTGTCCGGATTCGCCACGGCGTATGCCCAAAAACCAGAGCGCGAGCAGGGTGGCTATAATAAGGGCGCTAAAAGGATGGCCAATAAAGATAAGGGCATCTGTAAACCACGATCGTTTAAAATATCCCTGGTCAACAGCGGCATCGGTAAAGGTGTTAATGAGTATCAGCACCAGCGGAACTGCTATCATCAATGCAATGGAGAGGAAAGAGGGCAGCCCTTCAGCAGGTGTTTTTGTGGGAGACTCAGCTACCGAAAGCTCCAGGGGTGCCCGGATATCGATCTTTCGCGAAATGTAACGTCCAAAAACAGGACCGGCAATGATCGCTGTGGGAATTCCCAGGATAAATCCAAACAGGATGACCCAGCCCAGTTGCGCGTCGAGGATATCGGCCACGGCAATAGGACCCGGCGTGGGCGGTATAAAGCTGTGAGTCACCGCCAGTCCGGCCAGTAGTGGGATACCGTAATAGAGAAGCGACCGGTTGGCATCGCGCGAAAGGGCATACACGATGGGAACCAGGATGATGAAGCCCACATCCAGAAATACAGGGATAGCCACGATAAAGCCAGTGATCATCATGGCCCAGGAGGCTTTGTCTTTGCCAAATTTGCGCACCAGGTGGTGAGCCAATGATTCTGCCCCGCCCGAATGCTCCAATATTTGGCCAAAAATGGCCCCTAAACCCACTACAATGGCCACAAACCCCAGCGTGTTACCCATCCCCGACTGAATGCTTTCCAGGATTCCCGTCAGTGGCATACCCGCAAGCACACCCACTAACATGGAAGTGATAAGAAGCGAAATGAAGGCGCTTATCTTGAGTTTCAATATCAGAAAAAGGAGGAATGCGACGCCGGCAACAACGACAAACACCAGGTAGAGGGTGGACATAACTTATCAGGATTTATTTTGTTGCAAAATACAAATAAAAACAAATGCCAGTTATCTCACCTTGTACCCAAATGGGGTAAGTGCAAGTGCCGCCAGCTTAAAGTGCTGACTTGCAAACGGGATGCCTATGATGGTGATGGCCAGCAGGAGCCCAAAGAGCAGATGGGTGGCTGCAATCCAGATGCCGCCCACCAGAATCCAGATAATATTCATAATGGTGTTTAAACATCCGCCAGAAGAGGGGCTGGGTACCACCTTCTGACCGAAAGGCCACAAAGCCAGTATTCCCAGCTTGAAAGTTTGGATGCCAAATGGGATACCAATGATGGTAATCATTAAAATGAGGCTGGAAATAAAATACATAATGGCCACAATAATTCCACCAAAGAGCAGCCAGATGATGTTGCCGAGCAGGGACATAACTTATCAGGGTTTGTTTGGTTGCAAAAAACAAATAAAAATTTGGCCATTTATGTGGTGATGAGCCTCATAATTATGCTTTATAATGCTTTTGCCTGAGCCCTTCACTTTCTCAGCAACCAAACCTCGCCAAACTTCGGCATATCCCGTACCTCATACAGCCGTTTCAAAGCTTCCGATTTGTTGGGGAGTACACATAAAGATATGCGAAAACGTCCATTGTCTGCTTCTATTATACCGGCTTCGGGGAAACCGTTGTCTTTCAAACCCTCTAGAGAGTGTTGCGCAGATGCAACGTGTTTAAAGCTGGCAGCGATAAGATGGTAACCGGCTTTCGGAAGGGTGACAACATCATTTGAAGAGGTTTCAATCGATTTTTCGTTCAGCGTTATTTCCTCTGGCTCAGAATCCTCCGGAGGGTTAATCTCTTCAGGATAGAAGAGTTGGTCGGCCTTAGGTTGAAGAGATCCACCGGTTGATCGGGACATGTAGAAAAGGTTGCCCTCGTTCATCTTGATCTGTTCCGGCATTTTCAGCTCGGAGGTAAAGAGAAACAAACCTGCAAGCATGGCTGCTACCGAGGCCCAGTAGCGGGGCGAACGGCTTCTTAGTAATCTGCGAACAGGTTCTTCGCTGCGGGTCATCGGTGAAGCGGCTTCTAAGGGCTCGAACTGAAACTGCCCCAATCCGAAAGAGTCGGGCAGAAATGAATTATCCCCCTGTTGCGGTGAAAACAAAATATTTCCCAGAGCATCTTTCCTCAAATCACCCATGCCCTCGATAACGAATACCTCATTGCGATCTATCGTTTTAACTATTCCCGAAACAAAATCATGGATACGATCCATCGCTTCGCTATATTCTATCACCTCGCGGCGGCAAAGATGATTCACCAGCAGACCGTCGTTGTGGGAGAGACTGCGATTAAAGCCAATCTTTTTTGACGGCGGAACAAACAGATGACGCTCTTCTACAACCGTGGCTGTGGAATAGTTGGCCACCAAACCTCCTAACCCGGGCACAATCACGCAATCGTGCAGGTGGAGTAAATCCGATATGTGTTTCTCAATAGTTGCCATAGGGCAAATTTAATAAATTATACGCCTCGTGCACAATTTTGTTTTGAACAGGTGTTGATAACGGTGTGGATAACTCTTGCCCGGAGATTAAACAGCCCGTAATGGTGTTAATGCAAATTCTATTTGTTATTTTTACATTTTATAAAGGGACCAATTACAATTCAGACACAAAGGCATCAAACTGCCATGAGATTAAGCGGAAAATCCTGTGAAAATAATGATGCTCATTTAAACGCATGACTTTTAGGTGGATATTTCTGTTGTTAAATAATTAAAATAATATATTATGAGCAAACAAATATTGGTAACCGGCGGAACTGGCTACATTGGCTCCCATACTGTAGTTGAACTGCAAAACGAAGGCTTCGAAGTGGTTATTGTTGACGACTTGTCCAACTCAAGTATCGAGGTTTTGGATGCCATTGAAAAAATAACTTCCAAAAGACCCCTATTCGAGAAGTTCGATCTTTCGGAAAGAGAAAAGACCGATGCCTTCTTTAAGAAGTACCCCAACATAGAAGCCATCATTCATTTTGCAGCCTTTAAAGCAGTGGGCGAATCGGTGGATAAACCGCTGGAATATTACCGCAATAACCTGGTGTCGCTTATGAACCTATTGGAGTGCATGAAAAAATATAAAGTGCCTCACATAGTGTTCAGTTCCAGTTGCACAGTTTACGGACAACCCGAGAAACTCCCGGTGACGGAGGCTACCCCGCGGCAACCCGCTGAATCGCCCTATGGTAATACCAAGGCAATCTCCGAAGACATCATGCATGACTTTTGCAAAGTGCACCAGCAAACCAACTGCATTGCACTGCGCTACTTCAACCCCATTGGTGCCCACCCCACGGCACTTATTGGCGAGCTGCCGGTAGGCATTCCCAACAATCTGGTGCCTTTTATCACGCAAACGGCAGCAGGCATCCGGGACGAACTTAAGATATTTGGCGACGACTACGATACAGAAGACGGCACTGCCATTCGCGACTACATCAACGTAGTGGATTTGGCCAAAGCTCACGTGATAGCCATTAATCGTCTCCTACGACATAAGCAAAAATCCAACTATGAGTATTTTAACGTTGGTACCGGCAACGGCTACTCGGTGATGCAGCTGGTAAAAACCTTTATGGAGGTGAATGGGGTTGACCTTAACTACAAAATAGTGGGTCGTCGCGAGGGTGATATTGAAAAGATATGGGCGGATACCACCGTGGCCAATCACGAGTTGGGCTGGCATGCTGAAAAATCGCTGGAAGAGACACTCAAAAGTGCCTGGGAATGGGAGAAGAGAATCCGGAACATCAAATAATTATCAGCCACTAAGGCACAAAGACACAAAGTTTTTAAATTAAAGCCATGGTGTATTTGCTGAGCATTGAAAATAGAATTGCCATATACGAAATTGCTACGAAGCACACGAAGCTTTTTGTTTTTTTATTCTTTGTGACTTGGTACCTTAGTAGCTAATAATAAGAAAAATACCATAAAGACACGGAGCACAGAAAGCTATTTTTGCTATATCCTTCGTGCCTTGGTGCCTTAGTGGCTAAAAAAAACTTCAATGGAAAAGACCCTTTTAATTACCGGTGGTGCCGGCTTCATCGGCTCGCATGTAGTGCGCCTGTTTGCTCAAAAACATCCTCACTACAAAATAATTAATCTGGATACGCTCACTTATGCAGGAAATCTGGAAAATTTGACCGATGTGGAGGCGCTGCCCAATTATGTTTTCATAAAAGGAGACATTACCGATGCCCCCTTTATCGACAGGGTATTTGCCAGGCATCGTCCCGACGGGGTGATTCATCTGGCTGCCGAGTCGCATGTGGATCGCTCCATTACGGATCCGCTGGCTTTTATCAACACCAATATTCTAGGGACGGTAAATTTGCTTAATGCTGCCAGAACCACCTGGAAGGGCGCTTTTGAAGGGAAGCGCTTTTATCATATCTCCACCGATGAGGTTTACGGCTCGTTGGGTGCCAGCGGTCTCTTTACCGAAACCACAGCATACGATCCCCGTAGCCCCTACTCGGCCTCCAAGGCCAGCAGCGATCATCTGGTTCGCGCTTATCATCACACCTATGGCTTGCCGGTGGTCATTTCCAATTGCTCTAACAACTACGGGCCCAATCAATTTCCCGAGAAGCTGATTCCACTGGCCATCAATAATATTAAAAACAATAAGCCCATTCCAATTTACGGAAAAGGAGAAAATATCCGCGACTGGCTCTACGTGGAGGATCATGCCCTGGCAATCGGCCTGATCTTTCATGACGGAAAAAACGGGGAGACCTACAACATTGGCGGCAACAACGAATGGAGCAACATCGACCTCATCCGCCAACTCTGCAAGGTAATGGACGATGCTCTGGAGCGTACGCCGGGCACCTCAGCAAACCTCATCACCTTTGTGAAAGACCGGGCAGGACATGACCTGCGCTATGCCATCAACTCTTCAAAAATTATGAAGGAGCTGGGCTGGAAACCCTCATTGAAGTTCGAGGAAGGCCTGAAAAAAACGGTAGATTGGTATTTGACTAAAGAAGAGTGGTTAACCCATGTGCTTTCGGGCGATTATGCCAAATACTATAAGGAACAGTACGAGCAACGGTAGCCTGGTTATTTCAGATCGCGGGGTCTTCCGGCAGCTGCCGGAAGACCCCGCTGGATCCAGAGGGTCCAAGAAGGCAGCAGGGATTATCAAAATGATGTACATCATTTTGATAATAGGATTTCTCCCTTTGGTCGAAATGACCGGTAGCCTTATATAGAGGGAGATGAGGAGTTGGGAGAAATCCATTTTAGTTCAAAGATGAAAATCCTTGAACTAATGGTTTCTACTCCACCCCTTTCACCTTTTCAATAATCATATCGGCCAGCCGGTTTTTCTTCTCCATGTGTTTGCCGATGTCACAAACTGTAGGGTGGTCTTCAAAGCCACCGCGTACCTGCTCAAAGTCGATGTTGCGCACATCGTCTTCACCATCCATCCCAAAGCCGGTACGTGCCTTCAGAGTAAACTCCTTACGGGCATCTTCGTACATCATCCGGTCAAGTGATATCACGGCCTCGCGCCAGGCCTCGATGGTCTCCAGAATCTGTTCTTTGGTAATTTCAGCCAGGTCGATGTCCATCATCTCTTTGTACACCGGCACGCTCCAGTTCCACACCCACTCGTAATAATTGGTATGCCAATAGCGATAGATGTCAGTAATTGCATCGAAAGTTGTTATTTCACCATCTTCAATATCCTTTATCAAATCGAGAACATTTTGATGGGGCACCAGTAAACCAGCCATGTCCACCCAGGTGCCTGATCCCCGGCTTCCGGTGGGCTCCAGACATTTCCTCAGCTCGTTCATAGTGCTGAAGTTGCCTGTTTCCAGTTTTTTTAGTAACCCGTTGCCAAGAAATTTGACCATTCCAATGTGGTAGATATTGATTCCCCGCTCCAGGCCATCGTGGGTAATCTTAACATTGTTGTACATGTAATAATCGGAAGTAAGACCCGAGGTCTCTTTCAATTTTTCCAGCAGTTTTATGCCTCGAACCATCTTTTGTACCGAATAGGGGCTTAGCAGATTGAAGGTTACAAAATCAAGCTGATCCGGGTCCTTGCGGCGATCGCGCTGAGGCCATTTTCGGGCATCGCGCATGGTACCCACGCTGCGCAAGTTCACACCCGGCGCCAGATAACTCTCGTCCTGATTTTCAACAAGGTAGGAGAAGGGCAGGTCGGAGGTGTCGGGATTGCGGTAATGGCGCCCCATCACCAGCGAAAAGGCACCTATTTTAGCAGGCCACAACAAATAGGAGTCGCTGGTAGTTTTGCTGCCCCGCTCTACCACACCCTGGTGAATGGGTCCCAGCTTGTACATGTGGTTGCTCTGGTTGGAACCGCTGCCGGCATTCAAAAAGGAGTAGTAACCGGCAATAAGCAGCGTGGATTTATGATGTGTAACGGTGTAGGGTCCGGCAAATATGGAGCAGGCCTCTCCATGAAATCCCTGACAATTGGCGAAAAAGATGGAATTTTCGGCAGAATAATGTTTCCCCAGATAACATCCCTGTCCAATAAAGCACTTGGAGATGAGTGTGGCATCAGACACCCTGGCACCGCTGGTGCAGATAAAATCTTCGGCAATTACACCGGGTCCAAAATAGGAGGGGTCTTCCACAGAGCTGTTGATGGTGCCGTTGCTGAGCCGGTAAATACCTTCCAGTGTGGCTGCCGGTCCAACGCACACGTTAAGTATGGTTCGGCAGTTGATCAGATGCGCACCTGCACCGATGGTACCTTTGTTAGAGCATACTTTGGCAGTATATTCATCCACCATGGCAGTGAGCCGCTCAATCATCACCGGACGGTGGCGGTAAAAAGCCAGCAGATAAGCGGTGTGTGCCGACAGCCTGTTGAAGACAGGAACTTCACGACCGCCGGTTTCGTTTAAAACAGCCACCTTTTCGCCATTTCCAAAACAGGAAAGCCCTTCAGTCACCAGGGAGTCCACATTCTCGATTACCACATTGCTGCAAATCGTGTAGTTGGCAATCTGGTTACGCACCTGGTTGATGTACACATTGTCGTGAATCACTGAGTTGTGAATGGTGGCATAATAAAGGCCGGCAGACTTTTCCACCCCACCGGGAAATGGAAAGACCCCCGAAAACAGACCCAGTCGCACCTCCCCGGAAAAGAGCACATGTCGTACACTTTCTGGTTTGAAGCCCTCCTTCACTTTAATAAGGTTCCAATTGGCACAAGAGCAACCCTGCAGTTCCAACTGCCCGATCTCAGAAATATTTAATGCTCTGTATTCATCATTGCTTCCCATGATTCCAGTATTGTATTTTTCTTTTGGTAAAGTTCGATTATCCAGGTAAAATACAAATATACGTTCAAAGTTGCCGTTTGTAAATAACTCTGGCAGACTGTAAAAGTAAAAGAAATTGAATTAAGTCAAAAGGCGCCACAAGGAATTTTACTATTATCCTCTTCCACATCAGCCGGACGAACGTTGGCACATAAGGATGGAAAACAAAAGAATAGGATATCTGATTCCGGTAATTTGATGGAGTATCGGTTTTGTATTAATTGAGATTGCTTCGGGCGGAAGCTCTTGCAATGACAGTTCGACGTTAAGACAGGGAGGGGGAAAATATGGGCGGCTGCGCCGCCCATATTTTCCCCCTCCTAAACTACGGCTTGGCTGTCATTGCGAGGGCTTGCCCGAAGCAATCTCCGTTATAAGTTGAGGGTTAACCTTACCATGTAAGAGTAACCCTCTGTATATTGATAATGGAAAGAATCCCCTCATGACCAGATAGAAAAGGGATTTTGTCATCAGGAATAGCTTACAGCGTACCACTGATAATAAAGGTCGCTGCAAAAGCCAGGATAGCATACAGTTCGGGGAATACTGCCAGGACAAGGGTTGTGCCAAACACGTCGTGGCCTGAGCCAATGCTGGCGATGCCGTTGGCACAAACTTCTCCCTGACGGATGGCCGACAAGAGGGCCACGAAGCCAAGTGCCAGTCCGGCACCAAAAATGGCGGCAGCCTGCACCCAGGTAATGTCGGCTGTTAACACACCGGTACCTGCAACAATAAAATAACCCATAAAGCCATAAAGACCCTGGGTCCCGGGCAAGGCGCTCAGCACAAGGTAATTCCCAAAAGCTTCACTGTTCTTCTTCATAGCTCCTAAAGAAGCATTACCTCCGATGGAAACACCGTAGGCACTTCCTATCCCTGAGAGGCCGATCATTAAACCTAAGCCTAAATATGCAAAAACAATTGGTGTCATCTGATTTCTGATTTTAAGTTATTAAATAAATATCTATTTTATGTGTTGAAATGGTTTATACTCTTTTCCGCCACCCATAAAGCCGGCGTTTTTATAAAATTCCACAAAAGTAAGTCGCAATGGATGCACAAAGGAACCCAACCCCGACATAAAAATATTGATGCTATGCCCTAAAAGCAGGATAATGAGTATCACAATGTGCTTTACGATGGGTATGTCGGGGCTCATATCAAAAGCCAGTTGATTAAATACCAACCCCAGAATGGCAGTGGCAAGCCCTAACGCAAACAAGCGAATGTAGGAAAGCAAATCACCAATCACGCCGGTAATGGTATTATAGGCGTCCCATAAGCCCAGGCCGAAGTTGATAAATATATTGCGCCTGGGATGGTTGAAGATGAGAATTCCCAACAGTGAGATTCCCAGGAGTACCAGATGCAGAGGCCCCCACAGATAACCTGCTTCGGGATTTTCTTGCTGCAAAAAGTAAAAGACACCCGACGACACAAGGAGCAAAAGCCACCCCCAGGTGGAGAGCGAATAGGCAAATCCGACTTTTCTAATCTGGTTGATCCCCTTGAGCACCATACCAAACAATATTTGGATGGCACCAAAGATCAATGCCAGGTTAAACACCTGATCGTTGTCTAAAAACATTTCGCGAATGCCCACAAGGAACGGAATGGAAACTTTATTGAGCTGTATCCCAAAAAATGTTCCGGTAAGAATGCCAAAAAGCACCGTGGCCAACCCGAGCCATTGAATAAGCGATAGAAGGGGTTTGAGTCCAGGTTTTGCTTTAAATTTATAGAGGCTGGCGGCAACAACGAGCAGCAGGCCATAACCGGCGTCGCTCAGGCAAAAGCCAAAGAACAACATAAAAAAGGGTGCAAAAAAGGGCGTCAGGTCTAATTCCACATAGGCGGGTAATGCAAAAAGCTTACCCACCGGCTCAAATAGCCGTGCATATCTGTTGTTTTTTAGCAGGATAGGCGGTTTATCATTATCTGCGGCTTCGGCTTTAATGTAGTAGATGTTCTGTTGATCACTCCACTCTTCCAGTTTTGCGGTCTTTATTTGTGGCACCCAGGCCTCAATAAGCCGCACGGTACCCTCCACTTCATTGCGGGTTTGGTGTAGGACATTCACATCGGCGAGCTGGTCTTCAAGGGAGGCATGATATTGGTTCAACACCTCCATGCCCTTAAAAGCTATAAGATTGAGTTCTTTATTAAAAGCCTCAATTCCGGAATTAATATGCTCAATCTGCTCCTTTAGCTGTGGAAGTTCCGAGGCCGGCGGGCTTAGCTCGTCCACCTGCGCCAAATCGTTCAAAAAGTCCACCTCTTTGCCAGGTTCCTGCACCAGTACAAAGTAGCGATAACCCGCCTGGTCGGAAATTACCTGAATGGGATATTCCTGTTCCCACCCGGTATCGTATCTGCGGATGGGACATATCAAAAAGCGCAGTTGATAGCCGGCTTTTTTAAGATCTTCGATGTTTTTAAGTGAAAAAGTGCCCCAGGGCTCCACCTGTTTTTCCTCTTTTTGAAGAGCTGCCTGCCGGTGATGCAATTTTTCCAGCTCAATTTCAATTTCCCGCACCCGGTGGGCCAATGCTTCACCCGATGATTCAGAGAGCGTCTCATTGGGTTCGGAAGCACTCTTCTTTCTTGATTCCAGCGCTTTAATCGTTTTTCCCAGTTCGCTGATATTCCGATAGAGGGTCATCATTGCATCGGTGGGTTCTCCTTTTGACTCCACGATGTGCGCAACGCCCAGTTCCTTCAGATGTTCGATGAAACGATCATAGTCGGCATGGAAAACCAGAAACGAATATTTAAACATGGTTATTATCATGACGCCAATGCTTTTTCTTGTCTGCTTTTAACTATTTTCTGTGCCGATTTCGAAAGATTCTCCTCATCCTCGAGGAAACGTTTAATCTTTCGAATGGCATCCTGATAGCCCGGTATCTGCACCTTCTCGTACAGATTCACCTTTTGAGTGGTTTTTTTTCGGGCATAATCCAACAACTCCATTTTACGGGCAAACACCTCTCCTTCGATGGCTATTCGTGCCAGGGTTTTAAGTAGGGCGATGCCGTCGGGGAACCACGAGGGCCGGTTGAACAAATTATAATCGTCCACCTCAAACTGCACCTCTTTGAGTATGGGGGTTTGCACACCGGCAATCTTTTTAACAGCCAGTTCTACATCACTGATGTGCAGCAGCGAGGGGTCAAACTCACCCCACAGGCGTACCATATCGTCGTAACTGTTCAGCTCCTGTTTTAACTCCTTTTCCAGAGCTTCCACCTTGTCTTTGGCTCTTTTCACTTCAGCGCGTAATGCCGACTCCTTGTTCTGAAGGGTAGGCAACGCCCGCTCTCTTACTTTGAGCTGTTTTACAAGCGTTTGTTGCGATGATTTGTTGTATTGAAATTTTATAGCCACACCGTAATTGAATTTTCAAAATATAATTTCCAAAAAACAAATCTGCCTGCCGGCAGACGGGTTTGACATTTGTTTTTTGTTGTTAGTTAATTCCTGTCTTCAGGCAGGTTTGTTATCTTTCTTCCAGTACTTATCCACCATCTCTTTTTTGATGCCCACTTCGGCTTTTGAAAAATACTTATCGAAGAGACTCCATGCAATATCAAGCATGGTATTGGTATCTACATTTACATCAATGGCCATGAGATCCCGGGAATACTCTTCCGCATAATCGAGGGTTCGCACGTCGTAATCGGTCAGGTCAAAGCCATTGTCCTGCTTCGTGCGTGCGTTGGCGGCATCGGCATAGAGACGCACCGCCGCGTTCATCACCTGTGGATGGTCTTCGCGGGTCTGTTTGCCAATAACCAGCTGCTTAAGTCGCGACAAGGAGCGGAAGGGGTCCACAATTACTTTTCCTATGTCGGTATCGCGCCGCAGGAAGAGCTGACCCTCGGTGATGTATCCGGTATTGTCGGGAATAGCATGGGTTATGTCGCCGCCCGAAAGGGTGGTTACTGCAATGATGGTGATGGAGCCGCCCGATGGAAACTGTACCGCCTTTTCGTAGATGCGTGCCAGGTCGGAATAGAGCGAACCCGGCATACTGTCCTTGGAGGGGATTTGGTCCATGCGGTTGGAAACGATGCTCAGTGCATCGGCAAAAAGTGTCATATCGGTAAGCAGCACCAGCACGTTTTCATCATGCTCAACGGCAAAGTACTCGGCAGAAGTAAGGGCCATGTCAGGCACCAGAAGGCGCTCCACCGGCGGGTCTTCTGTGGTGTTCACGAAACTCACGATGCGGTCCAGCGCACCGGCATTGTCGAATACCTGTTTGTAATAGAGGTAGTCGTCATTGGTCAGACCCATGCCACCCAGAATAATCTTGTCGGCCTTGGCCCGCAGTGCCACGGTGGCCATCACCTGATTATAAGGCTGGTCGGGATCGGCAAAGAATGGAATCTTTTGGCCCGTTACCAGACTGTTGTTCAGATCGATACCTGCAATGCCGGTAGCGATAAGTCGTGAAGGTTGTTCGCGCCGCACGGGATTTACCGAAGGGCCTCCAATCTCACGTACCTCTCCTTCAATCTCGGGGCCGCCATCAATAGGCTGGCCAAAAGCGTTAAAGAAACGCCCCGCTAATTGTGGGCCCACCTTGAGCTGTGGCGGGTTACCCAAAAAGGTGATTTCGGCATTGGTAGGAATCCCTTCCGTGCCCGAAAATACCTGAAGTACAATCTGGTCGCCTACAATCTTTACCACCTGAGCCATGCGACCATCCACCACTGCCATCTCATCATAACCCACATCTTTAGCGGTAAGCGAAACGGTAGCCTTGGTGATATTTGTCAGTTTGGTATATACTTTTTGAAATGCCTGGTTTTCCATAATCTGTTATTTCCGCTTTTATGCTGGTTCTTTTACCATCCTCTCCTCCATAAGAGAAGCCAGTTCTTTCTCATGATTTTTAAACTTATCGGACTCAAACTCCGAATAGTTCATCTGCTTAAATTCGTTGATGAGCTTTTTAAAGAAGGTACCCACCTCTTCAAAATTATCGAACTCAAACTGAGTGTCGGCCACATCCAAAACTTTCTCTAACATGTATTTTTGTCGTTCCATGGATGTGGAAGCATCAATATCGTCGAAAGCATCCTGTTGCAGTATCACAAAGTCGATGAGCTCGGCTTTCCAGAAACGGTCGTGAAACGCAATGGGCACTCCATCGTCTCCAAGGATGTTGATCTGCTCCATGGCCTCTTTTCCACTCAACAGTATGTCCTTAGAGTTGGTCACTTTTTCGAGCCAGTGCTCACCCATGGTTTTCTTAAGTGACTCCTGCACCTCTTCGTATTCCAGATATTTGGAGTAGCTCTCTATGGGGTCCACAGCGGGGTAGCGCTTGCTGTCGGCACGATCCTGCGACAGGCCGTAGAAGCAGCGGGCCACCTTACGGGTTCCTTCGGTAACGGGTTCCTTAAGGTTACCCCCGGCGGGTGAAACGGTGCCAATAAAGGTGATGGAACCTGTTTTGCCATTGTTGAGATAGACAAACCCGGCGCGCGAATAAAAGTTGGATATGATGGCCGAAAGATCCATGGGGTAAGCATCGGGGCCTGGAAGTTCTTCGAGACGGTTCGACATCTCACGCAATGCCTGGGCCCAACGTGAGGTTGAGTCGGCCATGAGCAGTACCTTTAGTCCCATTGAGCGGTAGTATTCTCCAATGGCCATGGCGGTGTAAACAGAAGCTTCGCGGGCTGCCACCGGCATGTTTGAGGTATTGGCGATGATAATGGTTCGTTCAATCAGTTTTTTACCGGTGCGCGGGTCATCCAGCTCCGGAAACTCCTTGAATATTTCTACAACTTCGTTAGCGCGCTCTCCACAGGCAGCCATAATCACTATGTCGGCTTCGCCCTGTTTGGAGATGGCATGCTGAAGCACTGTTTTACCGGTACCAAAGGCGCCAGGGATGAATCCGGTGCCCCCTTCGGTGATGGGGTTGAGGGTATCCATGCATCGCACACCGGTTTCAAGTAATCTAAAGGGGCGGGGCTTCTCTTTAAAAGCTGTCACTGCCACTTTTACCGGCCATTTCTGCACCATGGTAAGGGGGATATCATCTCCCTCGCTATTGGTGATTACTGCAATTTCGTGATCCACCGTATAGGCTCCCTCCTTTACCACACTTTTCACAGTATAGTTACCTTTCAGCTTAAAAGGAACCATTATGCGATGGGGCATACTGTTTTCCTGTACTTCGCCCAGCCAGTCGCCGGCAACCACCTCATCACCTTTGACGGCGATGGGGACAAAGTCCCATTTGGTTTCGCGGTTCAGAGGGTCGGTGTATTCGCCACGGGTGAGAAATACACCCTCCATCTTGTCGAGGTCGTTTTGAAGCCCATCGTAGTTGCGCGAAAGCATGCCGGGGCCCAATGCGACCTCCAGTAAGTGACCTTCAAAAATCACCTTACTGCCGGGCCGAAGGCCACGGGTGCTCTCAAATACCTGCACGAAGGTTTGTTGTCCGGTTATCTTAATGACTTCGGCCATTAACCGAACCTCACCGTGAGTGATATAGCAAATCTCGTTTTGGGCCACCGGGCCGTCCGCTTCCACGATTACCAGGTTGGCAATGATGCCGGTAACACGGCCGATTGTTTTATCGTCTTTTTGCATGGGATAAAGTATATTCTTCGGGGAATTTAAAGCCCGACTTAAGTTCATTAAACATTTTTTGGAACATTTCACGCCCCTTTTCTGCATCCAGAAGATACCAACGCTCTACAATAAAGAGTCTTTGAAGAAATGACAGCACCTTTTCGATGCTGAAATAATTAAAAAAAGTAAGCTCTTCCAGGTAGTTCCACTTGTGCATATCGAGCTTCATCTCGCGCTCTCTCAGGTTGTGCGTTTCAAATATCTGCACCAGTTCCTCGACATATTCCAATTCGGAAGAGATGCCAAAATCGCGGGCTCTGCTTTTGCGCAGTGCATCGGTAATCTCATCGTCGCCCATCAGCACATATTCCATCTCCATCTCATATTTCCGGGCGTTAAGGGCTGCCATCACATTGCCCGTGTGACGTTGATAATGAGCTACCTGTCGTACATATTCATTAGACGACTCCTCTAAACAGCGGTAATAAGATCTGGTAAGCATACCAGCGGCCTCCGTTCTGTTTTTGGGGGCTTCGTCGCTGTGCATAACGGTAACAAACCGGATGAGATAATCGGGAAAATCTGATAATTTGATCTGGTCGAGGGCCTTTTTATCGATCAAGGGTTCCAACTCTTCACGGGTGTAGTTGCCCCGTTCATCCCACTCCTTGCCGGCATCGTAAAAAAGATTTAGTAAGTTTTGATGATCGAAGGGTAAAAAAAAGAGACGTACCAAATCAAAATCCTTTTCTGTTAACTCTTCCTGCAACAGCACCCTGAACTGTACCGATGAAAAGTTCATTTTCTTCTCTTCGGGCACAATATCGGGCAATCCTGCAACGAGGTAATAGTAGTTCTTAGACATCTCTATTTCGATTCGGATTTTGTCTTCTCCTTCGGTTTTGGTTTTGAACCCCCTTGGGATTTCGGTTTCTTAACGCTTTCCGGTTCAGAATTCGACTCATTTTTGGGCTCGAACAGCAGTTGATTGGTTTTGGGACGCAGGTAGGCTTTAAAGAAGTTGTTAAAATCCTGCTCGGTGAAACTTATCACGTAGCTGCCATCGGCAGGCCCTATCTTAAATCCGGATTTCACATTCTTAGCAAACGACAACTGCAGTCCCTTATTGAGATGATGTGCCAGTTCGTTTTTGAAATAACTCTCCATCTCTTCGCGATCGGCTTCGGATAATATCAACGCCAGGTCGAGGCTCTCTTTTTTTATCCATCCCTCAATCACACGAATCATCAGGTTGCTGAGATACTTTTTATCCGAAAACAGCTCTTTCATTGATGGTTCAATGGCTTCCATGGTCACCATTTTGGAGATGTCCTGTTTGAGTGCAGCCAACGATTGCTCAAGAGCCATCTTCATCTCAGCCTCCACATGCCGTTTTATCTCCCCGGCTTTCTTTTCGGCATCGGCGATGGTTTTATCGGCCTTTTGACGAGCCTCACCCTCAATGTTTTTAGCCGTTTGACGAGCCTCGTCGATAATGGTCTCAGCCTCATCTCTGGCCTTCTGAACCCCTTCGTTGTATATCTTGTCGGTAAGATCCTGAAGTTTTGTGGTCATGGTGTTGTGTTTTTATAGAATCGAAATCGCAACAATTGTCTTCATTGAACGACCTAAAAGTAGTTTATTTGACTTTACAAACCAAACACTTCTTCTGTCGGTTTTTAAAGAGATAGAGATGCTTTGTGATTATTGTAAATTTGTAACACCCTGAACTCCAGCATGTTTTTTTGATTGCTCAGCCATTTTAAGCCAGATGAGGAGAAAACCACTAAATCAGCTATTTTTGTATCTGAAACGTAAAACGCATTGCGATGAAGCGGATTTCTATAAAAACACACATTTCAAGGGCGATTCTCCTTAGCTTATTAATGGGCAGCTTTGGTTGTAGCTCCCTGAGTAAAAACTGTCGACTGGTGAAGCGCAACTATTCCCAGTCGTGGACTGCTATTAACGAGCTGGCCACCCGTAAAGCTCCTCAAAAAGAGGCACAGCAGGCAAAGATACGGGAGGAACAGTGCGAGGCATTCCGTTTTTTATCCGAAAGATGGGAAGAAAACTCCGGTAACAACCGGGAGGTGATTGAGATGGCGCTGCTGCGATGGGGTTGGTTGCCGGGAGATGCGTTTCCCAACACCAATGAAGTGGTAGATTATAAGATGGTATATATGGAGTTTTTGCAAAAAACAGTTCCCAGGTAAAGTGTCTGTCAGGTTATTAGATAGCTGCCGATGACTTAGAGCGGGCTGGGGCAAAACCATTCCGGTTTGGTGGTTGGAATTCTTGTATTGACTATTGAAACATTCAGATGAATTTTAAAAGCGTTTTAGGATTTGCATGGGTTTATCAACTCTATCAGTGGCTGGTAGGCGCACACAAGTACCTCCGGCTGTTCGCTGAAGATTATATCCTCTATCGGGAGGGTGAGAAAATACTGGACATTGGTTGCGGTCCGGCCGACATACTAAAGTTTCTTCCCCCCAATGCCCGCTATACCGGCATCGATCTCAGCCGGGATTATATTCTGAAAGCCCGCGAGGCTCATCCCGGAAAAACTTTTATACAAGGCGATATTGCCAGCCCGGACTTTCCTCTGGAGGATGAAACATTTGATACCGTGTTTTTTATCGGGGTGCAGCATCATTTGCCGGATGAAGTGGTGGCAAAGATGCTCAACTTTGGTTTCAGAAAACTGAAAAAGGGTGGGCGTATGTTGTCGCTCGAACCGGTCTATGCCGGCAGACAAGGATTGCTTGAGCGGTTTATCATGCGCAACGACCGGGGAAAATTCATACGTACCGTTGAGGAGTATCAGGCTTTGACCAACCCAGTGTTTAAAAAGAACCGCTTTGAGGTAATTCCCGGAACCATGAACATCCCTTTTACAATTATTATTACGCAGGCGAAGAGGTGAGCGGTTTCACCCGTGGCAGGGTTTTGTCACCCTTTTAAGGGCACAGGAAACTCCGGATTACTGCTCATGGAACCTGTCAACCGAGCCGCAGGTGCTTTAATGCCATCACTGCCGGTATTTTTCCTCTCGGTTAAGATAGATGCTGAGGTAGCTGTTGTAACGGGATGTGGCAATCGCGCCCTCCTCCACGGCTCTTTTAACGGCGCAATCCGGTTCATGCAGATGAGTGCAGTTGTGGAACTGACATCCTTTGGAGTATCGAAATATCTCTCTGAAAAAATGGAAGAGTTCTTCCTTTTCAATATTATAAAGGCCAAAGCCCCTTATCCCGGGCGTATCAATTATGTAACCGCCAAAGCTTAAAGGGTGCATCTCGGCAAAGGTGGTGGTGTGTTTGCCGGTGCGATGTGACTCCGAGATGGTAGCAGTTTTAAGATTAAGGGAAGGCTCCAGACGATTGATAAGTGTACTTTTGCCCACCCCCGAGTGTCCGGCCAGTAATGTTACGTTATCCTGAAGTAGTTCCTCCACCGATTGAAGGTTTTCATCCTTTTTGGCCGAAATGGTGAGTACCGGATATCCTATAGTTCGATAAGTATCCACCCACTCCGTCAGTTGCTGCCGATGAAACACATCGTAACGATCGGTTTTATTGAAAATTAGAGTTACAGGAATGCGATAGGCCTCTGCCGTGGCCAAAAAGCGGTCGATGAAAACGGTGGTGGTTACCGGATAATTGATGGTAGCTATCAGCACCGCCTGATCGATGTTGGCCGCCAGAATCTGTGTCTGCTTTGAGAGATTTGATGCACGACGAATGATGTAATTACGCCTCGCTTCGATTTCTTCAATTATGCCGGTGGACTTTCCATCATCGCGGTTGAAAAAAACATGATCGCCAACAGCCACGGGGCTGGTACTTTTAAGTTCGTCGAGTCGCAATCGTCCCCGTATTTTACACGATACAGGCTCTCCCTTTTCGGGTTTTACAACGTACCAGCTACCGGTAGATTTTATGACGACTCCCTTTTCCAAGTAAAATTGCTTTTTCCAAAAATAAGAATTTGTTTGTTCCCTCCATGTACGAAACCAAGAAATATTCAATAAAAAAATCCGAAGACATGATATCTTCGGATTTTTCTATTGTTCTCAGAGGGAAAAATTTACTTTTTCTCCTTTTCTGCCTTCTTTTCGCACTCTTTTTTCTTTTCGCTGCAAGCCTTTTTCTTCTCACACTCTTTCTTTTCAGTCTTTTCAGTTTTCTGCGGATCCTGATTCATAGCCTCCGATATAACCGGTGTAGTTAGTGCTAAAGTAAAGACGAACAAAAATGACAATGCTAATTTACGTTTCATGGTTTTTGATTTAGGTTAAACATATCCGAAACTCCGATACAAGTATAACCATTTTCTGCGTACATGCAAGGAATTTTTCAAGAGTTGAGATATTTAGTCAAAAAAAATCACACTTTTGTTTAAAATTCAGTTCTTTGCAGTTTCGTTGGCATAGAAAAACAGTTAATCATATCCGGGAAACATGAACAAACAACCGCAACGCCCTCTTCCTTTCTTTCTGCCCGCGCTTTTGATATTGTTTTCATTATTGGTTATTCCATCACCCGGGGACGCTCAAAAACGATACAACCACCTGTTCCTAAAAGCATTTGAGGCAGCCGACCAAAAGGATTACCAAACGGCCATCGATATTTATCGCGGCATACTCGAAAAATCACCCAACCATGTGGATGCCCTCACCCAATTAGGCATTTGCCTGGTAAGCAACAATGAATCCCCCGATTCGGCACTCACAATCTTCTATAAAGTACTATCCATCATTCCTAAGTCGGACCATCTTTCCGATTTTGGGACAGAGTTACAAATCACTATGGCACGCACCTACAAACTGGCCGGTAACCCGGACTCGGCACTGGCCATCCTCACTCGCCTTAAAGATAAAGTGGCCAACCATTCACTCAAAAAAGAGTTGCAGAACGAAATATTGGAAGCACGTAACTTCGCGGTGTTATTAAATAATCCCGTTCCGCTGAAGATACGAAACCTGGGGCACGAGCTCAACTCAATTTACGACGACCACAGCCCTCTGGTCTCCTTTACCGGTAATCGTATTCTCTTTACCTCCCGCCGTCCTTCCAGCGACCGCGAGATGTACGATGGCCAGTACGCCGAAAAAGTTTACACCGCCGATTTTGATGGCCAAAACTGGGGAACCCCCAAAGTACTGGCGGGCTTATCAACCCGCAATAAACACGAATCTATTCTTTCTGTTTCTCCTGATTATACCCAGCTTTTCCTGTTTAAAAACGACAAAGGCAACAAAAGCATTTACACCAGCCAGTTAATCGATGATAAGTGGAGCGAACCCAAGAAGTTGCCTCCGCCCATTAACTCAGAATGGGACGAAACCCATGCCTGCCTGTCGGCTGACCGAAGCACGCTGTTTTTTACAAGCAACCGTCCCGGAGGTCTGGGAGGCCTTGATATTTACCTGGTCAAGAAAGATGAATTCGGACAATGGGGCAAACCACGCAATGCCGGCCCCAACATTAACACAGACAAAGACGAAGAGACGCCCATGTTGCATCCCGACGGACGCACTCTCTACTTTTCTTCAGAAGGGCACAATACCATTGGCCGCTTCGACATTTTTTACAGCCAGATGCTGGCCGACAGCTCCTGGACACTGCCTGTGAATATGGGCTACCCCATCAACACCCCCGACGACGATTTCTTTTTTGTTCCATCGCTGGATAAAAGCCGCGCCTATTATGCCTCCTACCGGTTTACCAACAGCGTAGGACGCTCCGATCTCTACGAAGTGGAATTTGACTCAGCCTATGAAGGTTCTCTGGCGGTAATAGAAGGCACTATACGCAATGATAACAATCTTCCTCCCGAACAAATACGAATCCTGGTAGCCCGCCACAGCGACAACCGCCAGGTAGGAGATTACAGACCAGACCCTTCGACGGGTAAATACCTGCTGTTTCTGGAATCGGGACAGAGCTATACCATTAAAGAGGCTACCCCTTTTGCCATTACCGACAGCACCATTCTCAACGTCCATACATCATTGGCCTACGACACTGTTCAGCAGGTACTCATGGTTCAGGATTCACGGATGATTCCGCCCCTGAGTCCTAAATTCCGGAGCGGCATTGATGCCCGAAAGCTGGCATCTATAGTCCCACGGACTCATAATCAAGTTGTTACAGAGGCACCAGACAGCAGTCTGATAGCTACAGGAACTGACTACGACATTGTGCTGTGGGAGGAGAGTGAGGCGTCGGCAGCCAACCACCTCGAAAAGGTAAGAAAGGAGAAGAGCCTTGAGGTTCTCGCCCCAATACGGCGAACTGATTCAACCAAACCTCTGCCGAAGTTACTTAATCCGGAAGAAACCACAGAGGTGACAGGGGTTGTCGCTAATCCTCTTTTTACAAAACGCTACACTGTTCAGGTGTTGGCCCTTAACCGCTATCCCGAGGCCGACGAAAGCTATTTTGATGCCCTTCCCCACAAGGAGCAGGTGATATCTTTTAAATGTACCGATGGCTATAAAAGGTATGTTTTGCACGAGTTTGACTCCCTAACTAAAGCCAAAGCCTTCAGGCTTGAAATATTGAAGACCGGAAAATACCAGGATGTATTTGTACGTAATACGGGCGGTCTGGAAAAGTTGATTATAAAAAATTAGGGATTACAGAGGATTAAGGATTAAAGAAGATTAGGGATTAAAAGAGGAGATAGCAGGTAAAGCTGAAAGCTCAAAGCAAAAAAAACAGGCAAGGGATAATGAGTAATTGGTTGGTAGAGGAGATTCACGAATTTTCTCAAAACTCAAAGGTCTCTTTGGGCGAAGCCCCCATTGGAAGGTTGGCAGGTTATGATTCTCCTTTTTAACGGTTCAATTTGAGTAAATCCTCCATATAATCTCGGTTATTGGCCAGACGGGGCACCTTGTTTTGGCCGCCCAGTTTTTTGCGCGACTTCATCCAGTCGAAAAACAGGCCTTTGCGTGCCACCTCCAATTGAGGCATATCAAGGGTAATACTCTTGTGGCGCTTGGCCTCGTAGTCGCTGTTCACCTCCTGAAGTGTGGCATCCAACTCCTTCATAAACCGGGAAACATCGTCGGGTTTCTTTTCAAATTCAATAAGCCACTGATGTGACCCTTTGCGGCCTTCGCTCATGTACAAAGGGGCAGCTGTGTACTCTCTTATAATGGCCCCGGTGGCACTACAAGCTGCATCGAGCGCTTTTTCGGCATTGTTGATGATCACCTCTTCACCAAAGGCGTTGATGAAATGGCGGGTGCGTCCCGAAATGATAAATTTAAAGGGATAGCGCGAAGTAAACCGGATGGTATCTCCTATAAGATAGCGCCATAGGCCGGCATTGGTGCTAATTACCAGAGCATAATCTTTATTCAGCTCTACCTCATCTAACAGAAGAGTGCGGGGATGGTCGCTGCCCAGCTCACTTAAAGGTACAAACTCGTAAAACACGCCATAGTCGAGCATCAGTAGCATTGAGGGGGAGGCAGGATCGTCCTGAATTCCAAAAAAGCCTTCGGAAGCGTTGTAAGTCTCCAGATAGTGCATGGACTCCGATGGGACTAAGGCATCGTACTGCTGCCGGTATGGGCCAAAATTGATACCTCCGTGAATAAACAGCTCCAGATTGGGCCATATTTCCAGCAGAGTGGATTTTCCGGTCTCTTTAAGAATATGCCTGAGCAACACAAGGAACCAGGAGGGCACCCCTGCCAGTGACGTCACATTCTCCTTTACAGTAACCCGCGTCATCTGCTCCAACTTATCTTCCCACTCCTCAAGAAGGGCTATATCGGGCCCGGGCGTCTTCAAAAACTGAGTCCAAAAGGGCAGATTTTCAATCAAAATGGCCGACAAATCACCATAATAAGAGTCGCTGCTAAAATTATTGATCTGATGACTGCCACCGAGAGTGAGTGATTTTCCGGTAAAAATCTGATTGTCGGGATAATTATCGTTGTAGATCGCCAGCACATCTTTACCGCCTCTGAAATGACAATACTCCAGTGAAGCTTTCGTGACTGGGATAAATTTACTTTTCGATGAGGTGGTGCCCGACGATTTGGCAAACCATTTTACTTCACCGGGCCATAGGAGATTTTTTTCACCATGCCGCAGGCGCACCACATACGATAGAAAGCCTTCATACTCCTGTATAGGCACCCGCTCCTGAAACTGATGTATATTCCGTATAGAGCTGAAGTCGTAGTCCTTACCCCACTCGGTATCGCGGGCATGTTCCAGGAGCGAAAAAAAAACAGATTCCTGCACTTCCATGGGTGCTTTACGGAACAGGTCGATTTGCGCCAGTCGCCGGGCATTGAATAATCCAATAATACTTGTGAGGATGGGCATAAATTATCCCTTTTGTTGTTTCAGGGCTTAAATATAAATAAATTTGCGCCAGAGTTGCGGTCTTTTTCACTAATGAGGCCCAAAAATCATCAAATATGAACTATTTTGATATAATAGTAGCAGTACTGCTGCTGCTGGCTGCAATTAAAGGCTTTAAAAACGGCTTTATAATTGAACTGGCTTCTTTGGCAGCACTGGTTTTGGGCATTATAGCTGCCATAAGGTTTTCGGAGCTCACCGCTGGTTTCCTTTCCCGGTTTTTCGAGAGTCAGTATCTGGGCATCATTGCTTTTTGCGTCACCTTTGTGTTGGTGGTAGTATTGGTACATCTCACTGCCAGGCTGGTGGACCGTTTAGTAAAGGCGGTGGCATTGGGCTGGTTCAACCGCATTTTGGGAGTGGCTCTGGGGATGGTAAAGGCAGGTCTCATTCTGAGTGTTCTGTTATTGGCACTCGACCTCTTTGGCCTGGAACAGGCACTTGTTCCCCCACGGATTCAGGATGAATCGTTTCTTTATCCTGCTGTTAAGGGGGCTGCTCCCCGGGTTTTGAGCCTCTTTAAAACCGACCTGAGAGACCTGCTCTATCCGGACGAGAAACCACAGCCACCGGTGGTTGTGTAATCATCTTACCGGCCGGCAGGCATCTCATTATATTAAATCTCATTATTTTATATCTATTTTCTCACACATATGAATTTCGTAGAAGAACTAAAATGGAGGGGCATGATTCACGACATTATGCCGGGAACCGAAGAACAACTGAATAAAGAGCTGACCTCGGCTTATGTGGGCATTGACCCAACGGCCGATTCCCTGCATATCGGACACCTGGTAGGGGTGATGATGCTGCGTCACCTGCAAAAGGCGGGTCACCGCCCTATAGTATTGTTAGGCGGTGCCACCGGCATGATTGGCGACCCTTCGATGAAATCACAGGAGCGTAATCTGCTGGATGAAAAAACTCTGCGCCACAACGAGGAGGCCATTAAAAAGCAGTTGGCTCTTTTTTTGGATTTTGATGATGAGAGGGAGAACAGCGCCCTGCTGGTGAACAATTACGACTGGATGAAGGATATCCTTTTTCTCGACTTTATCCGCGACATTGGCAAACACATAACCGTAAACTATATGATGTCGAAGGACTCGGTGAAGAAGCGGCTGAGCTCCGATTCCCGTGAGGGGTTATCATTCACCGAATTCACCTACCAGCTGGTGCAGGGGTTCGACTTTCTGCATCTCTTCCAGTCTCAGGGCTGCAAGCTGCAAATGGGCGGCTCCGACCAGTGGGGCAACATCACCACGGGCACCGAGCTGATACGCCGCAAAACGGGGGGCGAAGCCTTCGCACTTACCTGCCCGCTCATCACCAGGGCCGGCGGAGGAAAATTTGGCAAAACCGAGTCGGGCAACGTGTGGCTCAATGCCGGGCGCACCACTCCTTACGCTTTTTACCAGTTTTGGCTCAACACTTCCGACGAAGATGCTGAGAAATATATCCGAATCTTCACGCTTATCCCGCGCGAAGAGATTCATTTTCTGATTGATAAGCATGATCAGGCGCCTCACCTGCGGCTGCTGCAAAAACGACTTGCCCACGAAGTAACCGCTCTGGTGCATGGACAGGAGGCACTTGATGCAGCCATAGAAGCCTCGCAAATACTCTTTGGAAAAGAGGTAACCGGCATTCTTCGTAAGCTGGATGAGCAAACCCTGCTGGCCGTGTTCGATGGGGTACCAACCTTCCCATTTCCACGCAAGGAGCTGAACCAGGGTATCAATATCGTGGATCTGCTGGTTGAAAAAACCGGGGTGCTCCCTTCCAAAGGGGAAGCAAGACGCACCATAGAGGGAGGCGGCCTGAGTCTGAACAAAGAAAAGGTGGCTTCGTCCGACCTCATGGTAAATGCCGCCTCACTGCTTAATGACAAATACCTGCTGGTGCAAAAAGGGAAAAAAAACTATTCCCTGCTGATAGCAGAATAGAAAGTAGCTGAAAGAGGATTAAGGATTAAGGATTAAGGAGGAGGCGAAGGTAGCTGAAAGCTCAAAGTAAAAAAGGCATCAGGCAACAGGCATCGGACAATAGGCTGAACTCTGAACTCAAAACCCCGAACCCTTTAACAACATCAAAAAAGATAACTCTATGATACAAGGTCGCTGGAGCGAATTGGGCGGCTTCACCAAACTGCTGGTATTGCTGCTTATTGTATTGGCAAGTGCCGTTGTATTTTCGGTGGTTGGCCTGGTGGCAGCCTTACCATTTATGGAGGGCTTCTCACTGCTCAATCCTGAGGACGGAGGCATGTCCACAGGTGCCATTAAATACTTTCAGATTGTGCAAAGTTTCTCGGTCTTCATCATCCCGGGACTTATGGCCGGATACTTCTTTTGGGGACACCCCACCCGGGGAATTGGTTTTACCAGAACGCGCGGCTGGTTACTGTTGCTGAGTGGTCTTATCATTGTGGCCTGCCAGCCCATTGCGGCTTATCTGGGGTTGTTCAACAGCGAGATGCAGTTGCCCGGCTTTTTGGAGGGCCTGGAAACCTGGATGCAACAGACCGAAGAGAGCGTCAACAGCCTCATCTTTCAGTTCCTCGACACCAACGACCCCTGGCAGATAACGATAAACGTTTTAATGATTGCAATATTGCCGGCGCTGGGCGAGGAGATGCTCTTCAGGGGGAGTATTCAGCCCATAGCTGTGGAATGGCTCAAGAGTAAACATGCGGCGGTATGGTTTACGGCTTTTCTCTTCAGCGCCATACACCTGCAGTTTTTTACGTTTCTTCCCCGGCTCTTCCTGGGTGTTTTACTTGGCTACATGATGGTTTGGGGCAAGAGTTTATGGTACCCGATAGCGGGTCATTTTACCAACAACCTGATGGCGCTGGCAGTCTTCTACTACTACCGCCACGCCCATCCTGAAATCAACCCGCTGGAGCCTTCGCCTGAAGATTTGTCGCTGTGGTGGCTTATACCGGGAACCATCGCATTAGTAGCGCTGTTGGTTGCTTTTTACAGGCATAAAATAAGAAGGTAAGAAAAAATACCCGGTTTTTATTTTTAACAGAAAGTTTAATCTTTTTTAAAAGAAACATGAATTATTCAAGGTTAAATCCTTATCTTTATTTCGTCACCGCTTTTGAAAAAGAGGCGTAGTATGCGGCAGTAAATAAAATAGGTCCACAATGTTTTGGTGGAGATTTACAGTAAAACGAAGCGCAAAAATGAGAGATAATTTGAAATATGTTTTGTTACTTCTTGCTTCTGTAGCAGGCATATTGTTGGTGTGGTATTTTAGTTCCATTGTTTTATTTATAGCGGTTGCAGCTGTCATCTCGTTGGTGGTGAGGCCAATTTTTCAGGCACTTAGAGGAATACGCTTTCGTAAAAAATCATTGGGCAACGGAATCTGTGCCTTTATAACCCTTCTGATATTGTGGGTTTTTATAGGATTGTTTTTCTTCTCAGTTATTCCGCTCATTGCAAATGAATTTCAATTCCTCTCATCGGTTGACGTTCCAAAAGCTTTGCAGAAACTCATTCATATGCTTTCCGAGGTGCTGGCACCTCTTAGGCGCAATGAGATGGGCGTCGCCATGCTTAATTCATTCGAGGAGCAGTTTAAAAATTCTATTTCCGCACTTTTTGATTTTAACCGGCTGCGTGACTTTTTTGCATCCATAGCCGGCTTTGTGGGCGGGATGTTTATAGCGGCTTTCTCCATCACCTTCATCACCTTTTTCTTCTTAAAAGACGAAAGCCTGCTCACCAAAGGCTTTCTGCTATTTCTGCCCAATCGCTACGAGTCGGGCCTTACCCATGCCTTTCGTTCCATCCGCTTTTTATTGCGGCGATATTTTTTGGGAATATTCATACAAACCTGCCTGATATTCATTCTTGTCACTTCGGGTTTTTCAATCCTGGGCCTTGCTTTCAGTCATGCCGCTATCATCGGACTCGTTAGCGGACTTTTGAATGTGGTGCCCTATCTGGGGCCGCTCATAGGCGCCTCTTTTGGAATCACCGTGGGTTCGCTGGTGTTTTTACAGGGTGCCCGGCCTACCGCTTTTTTTGCTTTTTTGAGTGGCATGATTCTCGTTTATACAATCACTCACCTCCTTGATAACATGGTATTTCAGCCACTTATTTTTTCTAATAGCGTTAAAGCCCATCCACTGGAAATTTTCATCGTCATACTCATCTCAGGTTATCTCGTGGGCATCGTGGGCATGTTTCTTGCAATACCCGTTTACACCATCCTAAGAGTTATAGCACGTGAGTTTTTCAATAACTACAAGGTGATTAATAAGCTTACCGGACATTTGTAAGCAGCTCCCGGCAGATAATAGGAATACACTTTTATTGAATCAGCACTACTCCCGAAATTGCGTCATCCTGTTTGAAATACCGCTTTTTGAATTGGGCTGTGCTTTTTGGCGTATCATCAACGCTTCCTGAATTTTAACCCTTCGCCCAAAACGGTTCGCCATCACAAATGCGTCTTCAAAACCTATTTTTTTCACTATTTCCAGAAACTCGACTGCATCGGGATAATCAGGGAACACACCCAACGACAATTGATTGATGCCTTCATTCTTATCCTGATATATTGATACCATATTATCGACAAAGCGATCCAGGTTCATATCGTTGAATGCACCAATCTGTATGCTGAAAAGAATGCCATCTTCGGGGATATGGAGAGTGATGGTGTCCTGACTGGGGTTTACTGTACGATACGCCTTCCCAACATCGGGGGAAGACCCATTCGTATCCGATGACCGGAGTGATTCAGGTGATTTGTGTACAGATAAAGCTGTTTGCACAGGGTCATTCAGCCTGTTTTGCTGAGGCCATTGTATTATTCCATTGAATGTAAGCAGCAGAAAAAGTGCAATAAAAAACAAGGAGATAAACAGAAGAGCACGACGCTGTCGTTGTATCATCCCCGATTGTCTGGATGAGAACTTCTTAATTCGCTTCAATTCATTCTCCAGAGCATCTTGTCTCATCTCCTCTTTCCACTGGTTAAAGGACGGGTCGGGTGTGCTCATATTATTTTTTTTTTGTAAAGTTATAATAAAATCAGGATGGTGAGATTAAAAAAGGAGAGATTTATTTTAAGCCGGCAGCTTTAAGCACCTCCCCCATGGAAGGGTAGGTTTGCGACATAAACTTTTTCCACTCTTCACGTGGAGTCCAAAAAACTTCCGAAATATTTTCTTCCCTTTGTGGTATTGGAGTCACCTTGCCATGGTAAATCATTTCAAACCAGTGGGTCTCCTTCAAAACAGGGACCTGGTTCAGGTAATAAATATGAAAAGTGGATGTCAGTGGGGTTATGATGGTAAGAGGCGCAATGCCACACTCTTCGGTTACTTCACGAGCGGCGGCCTGCTCGGGACTTTCACCCCGTTCCAGTTTGCCTTTGGGCAGATCGGGCAGTCCAAGCCGTGTAATGGTTAAAAAATGAGTGCGCTTATGGTTCCACACCAGACCACCGGCAGCTGTCAGGTTTTTAAAGCAGGCCTTAAAACGTTCAAACAACTCGTCTTCATCGTGGTAATACACAAAAGCCGTTCGTCCATTCAGCTGGTTCTCAATGTGCTGCATAAATTTCTTTAATTCTCCTTCATTCCCAAACTTATAAATGGCGTTAAAGTCACTGCCCAGGTCCTGTTCAACTTTGTCGGTTAAAATCAGTGTCCCTTCTTTAAAAAATATCTTGTACATTTGTGGTATGAAAAAATTAGAAGAAATTATAGCCACCCGGTTGTTGCAAATAAAAGCAATAAAGTTACAACCTGCAAATCCCTTTACATGGGCTTCGGGCTGGATATCTCCCATTTATTGCGACAATCGCAAAACTCTGTCATACCCCGAAGTTCGCAACTTTATTAAGATGCAGTTTGCCCGTCTTATAATGGAGCGTTATCCCGAAGTGGAGGTAATAGCCGGCGTTGCCACAGGAGCCATTGCCCAGGGTGCATTGGTAGCCGATTTGCTCAACCGCCCATTTGTGTATGTGCGCTCGGCCGCGAAAGGACATGGCCTCGAAAACAGAATTGAAGGCGACCTCTCTCCCGGCCAAAAAGTAGTGGTGATTGAGGATCTGATCTCCACCGGCGGAAGCAGTATTAACGCCGTGGAAGCATTGCGTAACAACGGAGCTGAAGTTTTGGGCCTGATGGCTATATTCTCCTATGGTTTTCAGGTAGCAGCCGACAATTTTAACCGGGCAGGGGTGGAGGTTACTACACTGAGCGATTACAATACCCTTCTTAAGAGAGCGGCCGAAGACGGTTATGTTTCTGCCGATGAGCTGGAAACCCTGGCAGGGTGGCGCAACAATCCTGCCAACTGGAAAAAGTAGCAGGTTAAAAACCCAATTTTATGACTCAGTTTGAAAGCGGAATCAAGACCATCCCCCATTCACCCCAAAAAGTTTTTGGGCTGCTGGCCGATTTTGATAATTTTGAAGCTATGCTGCCGCCCGATAAAATTACCAACTGGCAAAGCACCGGTGATACCTGCAGGTTCACCATTGAGGGGGTGGGTGATATAGGGCTTAAAATGGTTGAGAAAGACCCCTATAATACCATTAAATATACTGCCGACGGTAAAACGCCCTTTACGTTTTACTTGTGGGTTCAGATTAAATCTGTCGAAGAGGGAGAAAGCAAACTTAAATTAACCATCCGTGCCGATCTTAACCCCATGCTTAAAATGGTAGTGAGCGGCCCGGTTAACAAATTTGTAGAGATACTGGCCAATGCTATTGCCAAATATCCTTACGAGAAGATATAGGTTCTTTAAGTCTCAGCAATAACTTTGGCTCAAAGATCTTCATCTTTGAGCCAAAGTAGATTTCTCCCTTCGGTCGAAATGACCGGGTCTTTGGGGTCAAAGGCGAGGAGTTGGGGGGGGGTTGATTTGGGGGGCCCCAAGTAACACCCCCCCAACCACCCCCCCCCACCAAAAACGAACCCCCT